>Ga0308162_1000032_pt1 | contig 211483 bp, 215 predicted proteins | sample PhySR2_FD_201370 | JGI IMG/M metagenome (GOLD analysis project Ga0308162, IMG submission 201370) | Phyllosphere microbial communities from UC Gill Tract Community Farm, Albany, California, United States - DLSLS.R2 | ecosystem: Host-associated > Plants > Phyllosphere > Unclassified | place... | reverse complement strand
CACGCAGCGGGTGAATGTGCCAACTTTACGCCTAGCGGGCGAGAATAATCACCGTGATACGGCCTCTGTATTCTTAGACGGTAGTCGTGCGGAGTACCAATTGGTTATGACCATAACAGGCCAAATCCTCATCCCAGGTAAAGGTATTTTCCCACTGCATACCACGGTTTATCGTTCTTACTTTGATAACTCGGGTAACCCGCTTGCCGCAGACTCAGAGCAAGACATGATTAGCCAAGAAATGCGTGTAAGAGCGTCTGAACAGTTAGTCCGTCAGTTACTGGCTGTTCATGCTGCTGAGCAGCAAATTAATGGTACTGCGCCTGTCGCCCCACCTGCGGCATTAGGGCAACCTGAGGTGATTACCAGTACTTCAGAACAAAGCAGCAACGCCGGTGTAGCGCTCGGTAACTAATGACCAGAGTGTTCCCGGAACAACTAACGGCGCAACTCAACCATGGGTTGCGTCGTTACTATTTATTAGTCGGTAGCGACCCCCTTCTGCACCAAGAGAGTCAGCACACACTTTTGGCTGCCGCTCGGGCACAGGCCTTCGAAGAGCATCACTCCTACGCCATCGATCAACATACCGATTGGGACTTACTCTTTAGTGAGTGCCAAGCGATGAGTCTTTTTAGCCAGCGACAAGTGTTTATCTTGCAGCTCGCCGAAAATGGTCCAAATGCTGCCCAAGCCAGTCAGTTGGTACAGCTCATTTCGTTGATGCATGACGATTTATTACTGATCATACATGCTGCAAAAATTACCAAAGCTCAAGAAAACAGTGGATGGTATAAAGCGTTAGTTGACGGTGGATTATGGGTGACCTGCCATACACCAGACCATCAACAACTGCCTCGTTGGGTGCAGCAGCGCTGTCGGGCTATGTCATTAGCGATCGATGAGCCAGCGTTACGTCTCCTTTGTTATTATTACGAAGGAAATTTATTAGCGTTATCACAAGCATTAGAGCGCCTGTCATTGCTATGGCCTGATGGGGTACTTACCCTGCCGCGAGTAGAAGAAGCCGTCTATGATGCCGCTGTCTTCACCCCCTATCATTGGATCGATGCTTTGCTGGCAGGGAAAAGTAAACGCGCCTTGCACGTGTTAAAACAGCTGCAGTCAGAAGATCAGGAACCGATCATCCTACTGAGGACGCTGCAACGTGAGGTCATGATCTTACTTGAAGTTTCCGCTATCCCGATGGATGCGCGTCGCGCGGCAATGGACAAACTCCGCGTCTGGCAAAATAGACGTCAACTTTATACCGGTGCTTTACAGCGACTGGATCGCGTTCGTCTACGTCATATCGTTCATCATTTAGCCTCACTAGAGATCGCTGTGAAAAAAGATTTCTCTACCGAGTGTTGGCCCGCATTAAACGCGCTCAGCGTGCTTATTTGTCAACCTCAGTTTCCTACAGGACTTTACCATGTCTAAGCTCTCTGCGTGGTTTGGGGGGACCTTTGACCCCATCCATAACGGTCATTTACATTGTGCGCGTGAAATTGCCTCGCTGCTCGATCTTGAAAACGTCACCCTACTTCCTAACAACGTGCCGCCTCATCGGTCTCAGCCAGAAGCCAGTGCAGCACAACGCGTAGAAATACTGAAACGGGCGGTAGAGAATGATCCACTCTTTTCGATTGATAGCCGTGAGCTTGAGCGCGATACCCCATCATGGACCATCGATACCCTGACGCTCCTGCGTGAAGAAGTCGGTGCAGAGGCGCCCCTAGCTTTTATTATTGGTCAGGATTCGCTACTCAGTATTAACCAATGGGAAAGATGGCAAGAGATACTGGAATATTGCCATTTAGTCGTCGCTCAGCGACCAGGTTATTCCAGCCAGCATGCCGATCATAAAATCCAATCGTGGATCACTCGTCATCTGACTGACGCGGCCAGCTTACAGCATAAGCCCTGTGGCGGAATATTTCTTGCCGATACCTCGCTGTACACGATCTCTGCAACGGATATTCGCCGACGCTTACACCACGGCCTTTCGTGTCAAGACTTGCTTCCCGATGCAGTCATCGAGTATATCGCTGAAACTGGCTTATATCGCCCCCGTTGACAGCGTGTTACAATGAGCCTCAACCCCTAGCAAACGCAGTTTTTGGCGGCTAGGGATTTTATTTTTTAACCATCATTACTGAAGGTGAAGCTTTTGCAAGGCCAAGCACTCCAAGCTTTCGTTGTCGACAAAGTTGACGATCTTAAAGCACAAAATATAATTTCCATTGATGTTCACGGTAAATCCAGTATCACTGATTGTATGGTGATCTGCACCGGTACCTCATCGCGTCATGTTATGTCTATCGCAGACCATCTCAAGCAAGAAGCAAAACTCGCAGGCTTACAGCCAATGGGGACAGAAGGTAAAGTTTCCGGTGATTGGGTCGTCGTCGATTTAGGTGAAGTCATCGTCCACATCATGGAAGAAGAAGCTCGTCAGCTTTATGAGCTTGAGAAACTCTGGAGTTAATGAGTGAAATTACAGCTCATCGCCGTAGGCACTAAAATGCCCGATTGGGTGCAAACCGGCTTTATGGATTACTTACGTCGTTTTCCGCGCGATATGCCTTTTGAGCTTATCGAAATCCCTGCAGGTAAACGCGGTAAGAATGCCGATATTAAGCGGATCCTAGAAAAAGAAGGTGAGGCGATGTTAGCTGTAGTGGGAAAAGGTAACCGTATTGTGACCTTAGACATCCCTGGTACGCCTTGGGAAACACCCGTGCTTGCACAACAACTTGATCGTTGGAAGCAAGATGGCCGAGATGTCAGCCTACTGATTGGTGGGCCTGAAGGTCTTGCTCCCGCGTGTAAAGCTGCGGCAGATCAAAGTTGGTCACTCTCGCCATTGACCTTACCCCATCCATTAGTCAGAGTATTAGTTGCTGAAAGCCTCTATCGTGCATGGAGTATTACGACTAACCATCCTTACCATCGCGAATAAACTCTCGACCTTTGAATAAGTAGAAAACACTTGCATGAAATTGACCGCCTACGCTTTTCGTGATTATAGCGCCGAACAAAAATTATTTGTGAAACGGGCCGCCATCGCACTTGTGGGTGTTTTTCTATTACTCTCGATTCTTATCGTTAACATGTGCCATCTACAGATTGTTAAGTATGATGATTACCGCACACGATCTAATCAGAACCGTATCAAACTCGTGCCGATTGCCCCCAGTCGCGGCTTGATTTACGACCGTAATGGCACCGCACTCGCGTTAAATCGCACCATCTACCAAGCTGAAATCCTGCCGGCAAAAGTCGGTAACTTGAAACAGACACTCGCAGCGTTACAACCCGTCTTATCCTTGACTGACGAAGAGTTGGTGACCTTCGAAAAAGAGCGTAAGCAAGCACGACGCTTTGCCCCTGTGGTCATTAAAAATGAATTAAACGACGAGCAAATCGCTCGGTTTGCCGTCAACCAATATCGTTTCCCCGGTGTGGAAATCAAGGGCTATCAACGCCGCTATTACCCCTATGGCCCTAGCCTCACCCATATTGTCGGTTATGTTTCAAAGATCAATGACCGCGATATGGCACGATTAAACCGTGAGCAAAAGGCGGGTAATTACAGTGCTAGCCACGATATCGGCAAGCTTGGCGTCGAAGCCTATTATGAAAATCTTCTACACGGTAACACCGGGTATGAAGAGGTTGAGGTCAATAACCGTGGTCGCGTTGTCAGGCAACTTAATGAGGTCACTCCGCAAGCCGGTGAAGACATTACATTAACCTTAGACTTGGGCTTGCAGCAATATATTGAGACTTTACTGGCCGGTAGCCGTGCGGCGGTTGTGGTTAGCGATCCTCGTAATGGCGAAATTCTCGCCATGGTCTCCATGCCCAGTTACGACCCGAACTTGTTTGTCGAAGGCATTTCAAATAAAGATTATAAAGAATTATTGACCAATCCTGACCGTCCATTGTACAACCGTGCCATTCAAGCGGCCTACCCGCCAGCCTCGACTGTAAAGCCTTTCGTTGCAGTGTCGGCATTAAGTGCTGGCGTAATAACCAAAAACACCAGTTTATTTGACCCAGGTTGGTGGCAATTACCCGGAAGTGAGAAGCGCTTCCGCGATTGGAAAAAATGGGGACATGGTCGACTGAATGTGACCAAGTCTCTTGAAGAGTCTGCAGACACTTTTTTCTATCAAGTCGCCTTTGATCTGGGCATTGATCGGCTATCTGAGTGGATGATGAAATTTGGCTATGGCCAACGTACAGGAATCGATCTGCCCCAAGAGAGCGCGGGGAATATGCCAACACGGGAATGGAAGGTTAACCGCTTCAAAAAACCCTGGTATCAGGGTGACACTATCCCGGTTGGTATTGGTCAAGGCTATTGGACAGCTACGCCGTTGCAAATGAACAAAGCCTTAATGGCGTTAATCAATGATGGAGTACTGAAAGTCCCTCATTTATTATTGTCAGCAAATCGGGCCGGTAGCCGTTACCCCTACCAGCCTCCCGTTTCTGAGGTGATTGGGGATGTGCATTCTGGCTATTGGGAAATTGCTAAAGATGGAATGTATGGCGTTGCTAACCGTCCTAATGGTACGGCGCATAAAAGTTTCGTCAGCGCCCCGTATAAAATTGCCGCGAAATCGGGTACTGCTCAAGTTTTTGGGCTGAAAGCTAACGAGACCTACAATGCACATAAAATTTCAGAGCGATTGCGTGATCATAAATTGATGACCGCCTTCGCTCCCTATGACAACCCACGCGTCGCCATTACGATGATTTTAGAGAATGGCGGCTCCGGCGCAGCCGTCGGTACCATTATGCGCCAAATTTTGGATCATATTATGTTAGGTGACAACAATACCCAATTATCGCCCGAGGCTCCGCTGCCTTCTGGCTATGAAGGTGACGAGTAATGCCCATGAGCGACCACCCACAGAAACAATCAATCTGGACCCGCATCCACGTTGATCCCATGTTTATGATCATCATTCTCACGCTGCTAACCTATAGCGGATTTATTATCTGGAGCGCCAGTGGCCAAGATCCAGGGATGATGGAGCGTAAAATAGGCCAAATTGGGATGGGCCTAGCCTTAATGTTAACGCTAGCTCAAATTCCGCCACGGGTATATGAAAGCTGGGCGCCTTATCTGTATATTTTAAGCGTTGTATTGCTGATTGCCGTGGATGCATTTGGCCATATCAGTAAAGGTGCACAACGTTGGTTGGATCTGGGCATTGTGCGCTTCCAACCGTCAGAGATTGCTAAAATAGCCGTGCCGCTGATGGTTGCCCGATTTATCAACCGTGATGTCTGTCCACCTTCGCTCAAAAATACTGGGATCGCGCTGGTGTTGATAGCCGTGCCTACACTATTAGTGGCTGCTCAGCCAGATTTAGGAACGGCTATCTTAATCGCCGCCTCCGGTATTTTCGTTCTGTTCCTTTCGGGAATGAGCTGGCGATTAATCGGTATTGCCGTACTGCTGCTCGCGGCTTTTATCCCTATTTTATGGTTCTTCTTGATGCATGATTATCAGCGTGATCGGGTAATGATGCTGTTAAATCCAGAAAGTGATCCCTTAGGGGCTGGCTATCATATAATCCAATCGAAAATTGCTATCGGATCTGGAGGCTTACGTGGTAAAGGCTGGTTACACGGTACCCAATCTCAACTTGAGTTTCTGCCCGAACGCCATACTGACTTTATTTTTGCCGTACTCGCCGAAGAGTTAGGGCTTATCGGTGTTCTCGGCCTACTCGCCCTCTATCTGCTGTTAATTGTTCGTGGCTTAATCATTGCGGCCCGTGCGCAGACCACCTTTGGTCGTGTGATGGCCGGAGGATTAATGCTAATCTTATTTGTCTATGTATTCGTCAATATTGGTATGGTGAGTGGTATTCTTCCAGTTGTTGGAGTTCCCTTACCCTTAGTGAGCTATGGTGGTTCAGCACTGGTGGTCCTCATGGCAGGTTTTGGCATTGTTATGTCAATTCATACTCATCGAAAAATGTTATCTAAAAGCGTATAAGAGGCAGACATGCGAAAGGAATGGCTTGGAATCAGCTTGGCATCATTAATCTTAGCGGCCTGTTCGTCAGAACAGTCACAGCAAAATTATACCGCCCCCCCACTGCCTGCCTATAATGGACCGGTGGTGGAGATACCCGGTATTGAACCGAAATACGAGCCTCGCAATACAACTGCCAATAACGACTACAGCGTCAATGGTATTCGTTATAAAATTGCTACGGACACACAAAACTTTAGCCAAATTGGTTTAGCCTCGATCTATGGTGCCGATGCCCAAGGTAACCGCACCGCATCAGGCGAAGCGTTCGATTCAGATGCTTTCACTGCAGCGCATCCTACCTTGCCAATCCCATCATACGTACGCGTCACAAACCTCGCGAACAATCGCCAGATCGTGGTCCGTATCAATGACCGTGGCCCCTTTATTCCCGGGCGAATTATTGATCTCTCCCCTGCAGCGGCTACTCGCTTGAATACCTCAAACAATAGTCGGGTGCGTATTGATGTGATCAATGTGGCAGCAGATGGCACCCTATCCGGTCCTGGGACAATTGGTACTCGTGTCGCAAAACAGAGTTATGATCTTCCCGCACGCCCCAATCTTGACGGTGGGATGACTTCTGGAGAAGCCGCATCGGGTAGCACAGCGCTTCCTCCTGTGACTACGTCTACAACACCCACTGATACTAATGTTCGTGCTGTGGATAATAGCGAGTTGCAGAGCAATGGCGAGATGGGTGCACCGGTGCATAGCAATGGTCTGCAAGGTGCCCCGCAACCGCTGCGCAGTGGTGTATTAGAGAGTGATGAAGAACAACAACCCGCAGTCACGACACAAGCCCCTGCCGCGACAGCCGTAGCGGCGTCACCCCTGCATGCTACGCCTGCAGTCAACCCGCCAGTGACCAAATCTACAGCGGCGAGCCACGGTAATGGCAAGGGATTTGTTGTACAAGTTGCTGCAGTAAACAACGCTGAGCGCGCGAACGCGCTGCAGCAGAAGTTAGCCCAACATTATGGTGTGGCGGGACATGTTGAAGCAGTGAATGGCAATGTTTATCGCGTTCAACTCGGTGGATACGGTAGCCGCAGTGAAGCGACTGCACTGCAGCAGCGTCTCGCTCAAGATAATGTGAATTCTTTTATCACTTCAAATAATAATTAAGACTCACAAGGTTCCCCGTTAGCACTTTTATAGCGGGGATTTTGGTCTGCCTCTGAATGAGAACGTTACAATGAACAAGACTCTCGCGCCAAAAATGTTAAAGCGTCTCACACTACTTCCCCTTATGGCTGTGCTGGTCGGCCATTCTGCGATGGCGGACGATAATATCGTTCAGACCATGATCCCGGGCGTACCCAATATTGATGCCGAAGCGTATATCATCATGGATTATAACTCGGGAAAAGTGCTTGCTGAAAAAAACGCTGACGCCCGCCGTGATCCCGCCAGTCTCACGAAAATGATGACCAGTTATGTTATTGGTCAGGCCGTTAAAGCCGGAAAAATTCATCAAGACGATATGGTAACGGTCGGACAGGATGCTTGGGCTACCGGAAACCCTGTATTTAAGGGGTCGTCGCTCATGTTCCTGAAACCGGGTGACCGTGTACCTGTCTCTCAACTGACTCGCGGCATTGTTCTGCAATCAGGTAATGATGCCTGTGTTGCCATGGCGGATTATGTTGCCGGTAGCCAAGAGACCTTTGTCGGGCTGATGAACAATTATGTGAAGTCCTTGGGGCTCAAAAACACCCACTTCCAAACCGTTCACGGATTGGATGCTGACGGGCAATACAGTTCAGCACGGGATATGGCGCTGATTGGTCAAGCACTGATTAAAGATGTTCCAGACGAATACGCGATTTATCACGAAAAAGAATTTACCTTCAATAATATCCGCCAGATGAACCGTAATGGATTGCTGTGGGACACCAGCATGAATGTCGATGGTATCAAAACCGGACACACTGATTCTGCAGGATTTAACTTAGTCGCCTCGGCGACCGAAGGTCAAATGCGCCTGATTTCGGCAGTCATGGGTGGCCACACCTATAAAGGTCGTGAAACGGAAAGTAAGAAATTACTAACGTGGGGCTTTCGCTTCTTCGAAACTATCTCTCCAATCAAAGCAGGTAAAGATTTTGCCTCCGAACCCGTATGGTTTGGTGATACCGATAAAGCCGAGCTGGGTGTGAATAAAGATGTTTATATCACGGTACCGCGCGGTCGTATGAAAGATCTTAAAGCCAGCTATGTCCTTGACTCGGGTGAGCTTCACGCACCGCTTCAAAAAAATCAGGTCGTTGGGACCATCAATTTCCAACTTGATGGGAAAATCATTGATAAACGTCCATTGATGGTGCTTAACGCCGTGCCTGAAGGCGGTTTCTTCAGTAAAATCGTCGATCATATCAAACTAATGTTCCACCATTGGTTCGGCTAGTAGCCTTGATTTCTTGCCCATCGGCCCCACATAATAAGTAATATATACTCCCGCGCTTGCGGGAGTCTTTTTTCATTCGGAGTGACTATGAAAACCAAATTAAACGAACTGTTAGAGTTCCCTACCCCTTTTACCTATAAAGTAATGGGCCTGGCACAACCTGAATTGGTGGATCAAGTGATCGAAGTGGTACAACGCCACGCGCCGGGCGAATACTCCCCAACCATCACGCCAAGCAGTAAGGGTAACTACCATTCGGTCTCAATCACGATTACCGCAACCCATATCGATCAAGTTGAAACCCTGTACGAAGAATTAGGCAATATCGAAATTGTACGTATGGTGATGTAATGCGTCACGATCAACCAACCTCTGTTACGGAACTGCCGCCCCTGATTGTTCGCCATCTTGGTCAGCAACCGTGGCAGACAATTTCCGAGGCGATGCACCGTTTCACTGATAGCCGTACTGAGCACAGCGCGGACGAAGTCTGGTTGGTTGAACACCCTGCTGTCTTTACGCAAGGTCAGGCCGGTAAAGCAGAGCACTTATTAGCGCCGGGCGATATTCCTGTCATGCAAAGTGATCGGGGAGGCCAAGTGACCTATCACGGGCTGGGTCAACAAATTATGTATGTTTTGATAGATATCCGCCGTCGTAAAATCGGGGTAAGAGAGCTAGTCACCGCATTAGAAAATACGGTTATCGACACCCTAGCTGAAGAAGGGTTACAGGCCTACGCCCGCGCCGACGCGCCTGGCGTATACGTTGCGGGTCAGAAAATTTGTTCACTCGGACTCCGTATTCGTCATGGCTGCTCTTTCCACGGCTTAGCATTGAACGTAGATATGGATCTCTCGCCGTTTACACGCATCAATCCTTGTGGTTATGCTGACTTAACGATGACACAATTGAAAGATCAAGGCAGTCAGCGTAGCTTGGATCAGGTGTCACAGGCTCTGGCAAAACACTTTACCCATCACGTTCAATGTCAGCAGGTGGTAAACGATACCCCCCTGCCCCGTGAGCACCCGCTTTATTTTACAACTTTGTAACTTTTGTGCGCTTAAGGCTGTCTAAGCAGCAGCCGAGTGATATACTTTTGCAAATTTATCAGAAAAGTTGAATCCATGGTGTATCGAACATGATTCTTCTGACAGTGACGCGGAATACCTTATGAGCAAACCAATACAGATGGAACGCGGTGTCAAATATCGCGATGCCGATAAAATGGCATTAATTCCAGTGAAGACCGTGGTAACCAAACGCCAAGAAATATTGCGTAAACCAGACTGGATGAAAATCAAGCTACCGGCTGATTCAAGTCGTATTCAAGGCATTAAAGCTGCCATGCGCAAAAATGGCCTGCATTCTGTCTGTGAAGAAGCCTCCTGCCCTAACCTTGCAGAATGCTTTAACCACGGTACGGCAACCTTTATGATCCTCGGGGCAATCTGTACCCGACGCTGCCCTTTCTGTGACGTTGCCCATGGTCGCCCTGTCGCGCCTGATACCAATGAGCCAGTTAAGCTTGGTCAAACTATCGCGGATATGGCATTACGCTATGTAGTGATTACGTCAGTAGACCGTGATGATTTGCGTGACGGTGGCGCACAGCATTTTGCCGACTGTATTACCGCCATTCGTGAGAAAAGCCCTAACATTAAAATTGAAACACTGGTACCCGATTTTCGTGGCCGGATGGATAAAGCCTTGGAAATCCTCTCAGCCACACCACCGGATGTGTTCAACCACAACTTAGAAAATGTGCCGCGTCTATACCGTCAAGTGCGCCCAGGGGCTAACTACCAATGGTCATTAACACTGTTAGAGAAGTTTAAGCAGGCACATCCGGACATCCCCACAAAATCAGGGCTGATGGTTGGACTAGGTGAAACTAACGAAGAGATTATCGAAGTTATGCGCGACTTACGTCGCCACGGCGTAACAATGCTGACGTTAGGACAATATTTGCAACCTAGCCGCCATCATCTTCCTGTACAGCGCTATGTGAGCCCTGCTGAATTTGATGAGATGAAAGAGGCTGCAATGGAAATGGGCTTCACTCATGCCGCCTGTGGTCCATTTGTACGCTCTTCCTACCATGCCGATATGCAGGCACAGGGTATCGAGATCAAATAATCCGCTTTCAGTAATACAAAAGCCAGTCCTCTTTAGAGCACTGGCTTTTTTATATTTACTTACATTATGCTGTAAATAATCGAGGGACTACTCTTTATGCGTGACGCGGTCAGCGGTGACCTCTTCAGCCGTAGAATTTTTTGCCGCACTATCGTCATCTTTCATCGCTTTTTTGAAGCCTTTAATCGCACTGCCTAGGTCGCCCCCAAGAGAACGTAACTTATTAGTACCAAACAATAAAACGATTAATGCGCCGATGATTAACAACTTGGCTAAGCTAATACCTTCCATAACTCTCTTTTAACCTCAATACCTAGCAGGACACTCTCTCTATCATGATAGAGCAGGATTATAACACAATTATGATCTGTAACAGATTGCGTATTAACATCTACTTAACGTAAAGGCAAAAAAAAACCCGCCAAAGCGGCGGGTTTTTGAAATTCTGGCTGTTAACTTACAGGCTGATAACGTTAGCAGCAGATGGGCCTTTAGCGCCGTCAGTAATTTCAAACTCTACGCGTTGACCTTCAGCAAGAGTTTTGAAGCCATTGCTCTGGATAGCAGAGAAGTGTACGAATACATCTTTGCTGCCATCTTCAGGAGTAATGAAACCGAATCCTTTGGATTCATTAAACCACTTAACGTTACCTTTAATCTTAGACATCTATATTACCTTTACATTAAAAAAGACACTAAATCTGTGTCGGTATCTAGTACACCAATTGCGGAGCCATTTGTCCAGTAAGATCTGATGAAAAAGTGATAAATATCGTTTTTTTGTACAATTGGTTGATATTCACCCATCAAAAATGGCTTTTTATGGAACCGAACCCATTCCCGTCATCACTGGTTATCGGAATTTTTTTTATTCACCTGGACGGTGAACATGCTGTTCATGGCCGCCAACTTGACTCAATACCTCTTTAGCCAGTTTTTCATCGTCCTGAGTACAGGCTAGTTTTTGCTGTTGAGCGCCCTGTTGTGGATGATAAAGCAGCTCGACGTAGAAAGGATAATGGTCTGACCCGATACTGGGTAGACGTCTTAAATCCTTTAAGACAAAAGCTTTGCTATGGAAAACATGATCCAGTGGCCAACGCAAAAAAGGATAACTGGCATGAAAAGTCGAAAACATGCCTCTCCCCCGCCGTGGGTCCATCAATCCACTCACTTTCAGAAACAGACGTGTACTGCGCGACCATGCCACATCATTCATATCCCCGGTCACAATAACGGGGATATCGCGTTGCTCAACACTCTTGCCCACCATCACCAGTTCCGCATCACGATCGATTGAATCATCGCTCTCTGTCGGGCTAGGCGGCATAGGATGCAAGCAGTGCAGACTGACTTCTAGTCCCTCTGCGGTAACGAGCAGAAGATGCGCAGAGGGAATCGTTTCATCGACTAAAAATTGAATTTTCGCATCCCGCACTTCAACCCGCGAATAGACATGCATCCCATAAAGATTATCTTGCGGGCAGCGGATCACCCAAGGATAGTCCTGTTCGAGGGGCTTTAGGTGATCTTCCCACCACTGGTCAGTTTCTACGGCAACCAATACGTCAGGTTTCTCCTGTTCCACTAACGACAACAACTTACCTGCTTGACGGTTAGGCGTCAGCACATTCGACACCATGATTTTTAACGTGGTGCCTGTCCAGTCGGGCTGCGCATCCTCAACCTGTTTGCGGGCTAGCGCGGTATAGGGATAAATCCAGAACAGTTGATAGGCCGCGCAGCCTAGGGTGATAACTTGCAAGCAGCTCACCCAGAGCGGTGCATCAAACTCATAATAGCTTGCGGCGAACGCGAGTAATAAAGCGATCGTTAACAACTGGACCCGCGGGAAATCCCATACCCTCACCCACCAATAGCGACAGTGCGAAAGTGGTGCGAGAGTGAGTAATAATAATAGGCTGCTTAATAGCGTTAAGAGAATTAGCACAAACGCGGTCTCATTTAATAATCATTGGGCGGTTTTAGCTTGGTAGCCTGCGACCATGCCTGCTGAGGCCAGCGCATGGCCTTCAAGGCGATGCAGTAACTCTTCTCGTAACAACCCAGCGGGTAATGCAGTTGTCGGCAGGTCGGTGGCGATTAACGTGAAAGTATAGTAATGCAAATCGAGTGTCGGAGGGGGACAAGGCCCTACATAGGCTTTGCTACCTTTGCTGTTCAATCCGCCGACAAAACCTTTGCCATTGCTTAATGCAGTGCGTTCAAAGCGCTGTGTGGTAGCCGGAATCCCGTAGGCGACAAGATGGGTCACTCCCAAACCGTTTTTACCTTGAGGATCTTGAATGATTAACGCGAAACTCTTGGTATTCGCTGGCGCATTCTGCCACGCCAATAAAGGGGAAATATTTTGCCCATGGCACGCCGGGTCATTACCCGGTTTCCCCCCCGCGGCAGCAGGTAATAACTTACCGGATGAGAAGTCGGGTGAAGTCAAGGTAAAGGGTGCAGCGTTTGCCCAAGCACTGCTGCCCGCAGCGGCAATCACCAGCAAAGAAGAGAGAAGCTTTTTCATCTAATTATCCGACTCCAAGTAAAATTATTAAACAATCTTATAACAATACTGTTTACTTAGGATAGCGCAGAGTAGGAATAGCAGCGGATAACTGAGAGAAATCGGGACAGTCTGATCCAACTACCGGTAAGTGGGTACCTACCGGTAGTTGAGGTGGGATTACGCAATCACTTGTATTGATTGACCGGCGAAGCTCACCACTTGTTGTGCATGGATTTTACAGCGTTTACGGGTTTCAATTTTCCCATCTACGGTCACTTCTCCGGCATCGATCACGATCTTTGCCTGCGCCCCGCTCTCTGTTAGCCCTTCCAATTTTAACAGGTCACAAAGATCGACATGTGGATGTTTTCCTAATGAAAATTGCTGCATTATTGGTCGCTCCCACTGTGGTATTTTTCACATGCTTCTAAGGTATTTTGAATCAGTGTCGCAACGGTCATTGGACCAACGCCCCCCGGTACCGGTGTAATCAGTGAGGCGCGTTCGCAGGCCGCATCAAAATCCACATCTCCAGTCACTTTTCCACTTTCTAAACGGTTGATCCCTACATCAATCACAATCGCCCCCGGTTTAATCCAATCGCCCGGGATGAAGTGTGCTTTACCTACCGCAACGACTAATAAGTCTGCACGTTCAATATGGGAACGCAGATCTTTGGTAAAACGGTGTGTGACTGTTGTGGTACATCCTGCAAGCAGTAGCTCCAGCGCCATAGGGCGCCCAACAATATTAGACGCCCCGACGATAACCGCATTTAAGCCAAAGGTATCGACATTGTTACGTTCTAATAATGTGATGATTCCCCGTGGCGTACAGGGACGTAAAATGGGCGCACGTTGGCAGAGTCTGCCCACATTGTAGGGATGAAACCCATCGACATCTTTACTCGGAGCAATACGTTCCAGAACTTTTACGTTATCGATACCTTCCGGTAAAGGAAGTTGAACCAAAATACCGTCAATTGCTTGGTCTTCGTTGAGTTGGTCAATAAGTTCGAGTAGCGCTTGCTCACTGGTGGTCGCCGGTAAATCGTAAGAACGGGAGATAAAGCCAACTTCCTCACAGGCTTTACGCTTACTACCGACATAAATCTCGGAAGCAGGATCGCTACCGACTAAGATAACGGCAAGGCCAGGCGCACGCTTACCTGCAGAAAGACGTTGTTGAACTCCAGCAGCAACTTCAGCACGAACTTGCTGCGCAATCGTTTTACCATCAATAATTTTCGCTGACATCCGGATAAAATCCACTTTTAAGCTATTAGGGGGAATCTCTGTATTTTGTCAGAAGCAGACAAGGCTGTCAGGTTAAGATTTGCGAATTATGCTCAAAGCTTCAGCAATAAACTGATTCTACGCCTAAAGTGATTGACTCATGACCCTTCAGCCGTATAATCCGTGACTGAAATCAGGGCGCCCTTAGCTCAGTTGGATAGAGCACCGGCCTTCTAAGCCGTAGGTCATAGGTTCGAATCCTATAGGGCGTACCATTTCAACATCCACCACCCTCCAGTAACGTCTACTCATCCCAGTAAAATCAAGTATCAAAGCCAACCTCTTGTCTACTAACGTCCAGCAATATCCACTGTATTCCATTGGCACATAGATAGATTCAGAGGAATTCGTAGGTTTAGGAAATATATCCCTTAATGAAGAGAAATCCCCATATTCTCTATATAGCAAAAATCAATCCCGCAGCCAGCCGAAGCTTAGTTACCTAATTAATGATATAAGGCCAAGGCTAGAGCAGAGATCCTTCCCCCTCATCATCACCGTGAAAATATTAAGAAATGGATTTTTTACGTCCTTCGAGATGGCTACTATAGCTTCTTTTCAAAGCGCAGGAGTGAGCGATGTCATTTATCATAACAGGCTTAAGTGGCCATCCATTCAGCCATCTCGATAGGCTGACTGACGATGAACTCCATAACCAGGGTGCGATAAGAATTAGCGTTGACCAATACCCAATCGCCCTATAAAGGCTCACATGCTATTTTTATCTGGGAAGGTCAATGGGAGGCGGGTGTTTATCAAAATGTCCTGCCCGAAGTCATGAAGAACAGGATACTCTCGCTGCGGGGATTCGACAGTCGAGACATGCTTATCGAAGCCACCCTTGCACAGCCAGGCGAGGCGAAAGAGCAGATATTGTCACTGTTAGGCAATGATAAGGTTGTATTCATCCTCGCGCACAACGCAAAGCAAGGGTGTTTTTCGTGTCGTATTGAGCGGGAGTAGAAGGTCAAGGGGATGCTGACTGACACCCCATAAAATAGCCGCACTGCATCCTTTAAAAAATAACGTTGTTATCGAGAAGGATCCCCCCATCAACATAATGCTTACTCATCTGCCAAGTTCCCTCTCAGCTGATTGATAGGTTCAGATAAAAAAGCGCTTGTAGCCTCTAGCTCACTGATTGGTGACTCGCTTTTTCTGCGGCGGCTTCGGCATTGGCTAAGGTTCTGGCTAAGATTGCAGAATAGAGCGGCTTGCCGCCTAGCAACTGCGCCATCAGCGTCGCGCCTAAACACGTAATGATCATCGCTAAAATGATTTGATAATTATCGGTCATCTCAAGGACCAAGACGATACCGGTAAGCGGAGCACGAACTGAGGCCGCTAATAGTGCGCCCATTCCTGCAATCGCAAACACTGAGATTTGTAGGGGGTAAAATGGAAAATAATGGTGGGCAACCATGCCGAAAGCGCTGCCTATCAAGGTCCCTAACGCTAACATGGGTGCAAAAATACCGCCGGGCGCACCGGACGAAAAGCAAATGATGGTGGTGAAAATCCTAAGCACAAAAATAAGCAGTAGCGACTGGAGGGAGAATAAACCTAGCGCTGCTTGGGGGATCAACATATGTCCGCCTCCCACTACGGCGGGAAAAAAGAGCGCGGTGACTCCGCACAGACCCGCGATCACTGCACCTATCGAAACGCTTAATACGAGTCGCTGCCCACAGAGTGCGCGAAATGCGTCTTGGATAATAAAGATCAGTTTATTGAATAAGTAACCTATCCCACCGACCACTAAACCCAGTAGAAGGAATAACCATAAGCTCGCCGTACTGGCTTGCCCGAGTTTACCCAAATCAAGAATTGGCTGATCGCTATTAAACAGTCGATACATAATCGTCGCGCAAATCACCCCAATAAAAACGGCTTTGATTGAGATTAAGTTATAGCGAAACTGCGCACGCATCTCCTCGATAATAAACAGAATCCCAGCCAGCGGTGCATTAAACGCTGCGGTAAGCCCCGATGCAGCGCCCACAGCCAGTAAACTGTGGCGCGTCTCTTTATCCTTCATCCTACAGAGATCAAACATCATTTGCCCAAGGTTACCGCCCATTTGAATCGTCGGCCCTTCTCTACCTAACACCATCCCTGAGCTTAAGGTCATCAAACCGCCAAAAAATTTGACCGGTAAAACTCGCCACCAGCGCACAGGTCTTAATTCTTCGAGTGCGCCCTCAATTTCCGGGATTCCCGAGCCTGAAGCTTCTGGAGCAAACTTCTTCACTAAATAGTAGCCAATTCCGCCCATTAAAAAAGAGAGCCCGAAGGCGAACAATACCCACTGCCAGGGTTCGCCACTCTTCATTGCTAAAAATTGCTCTCGGTGAAAGGTGATAAAATCTACCGCCTTGGCAAACCCTACGCCTAACCCCCCCACCAAACTTCCCACGATGGCCGACAGAAGTAGAATTTTAAGGGATGCGGTATCTCGAGTTAATAGGCGATGCATTATCCGCTGACGTCTTCGTATTCGACGACTTAAGGAAAGTTGCTTATTTTTCACGTTCCGCATGACTCTTCCACGTAATAAAGACTTTAGCTAAAAGATACGCTTATCAGTTGCAGATAAAAAGCGGTCATCAACATAACTCCCGAGTAGAATGGCTCGCGAGTTAAGTCGTGATAAAAGACGAAAGGAATTTCCTGAAGTACATCAGCAGCGCGGTACTCTGGGCCGGCCATATTCTGCAAATCATAGAACCATTTCTAACTGCTTTCCAATTTTTACACTCGATATTTAGAAGACTATTCGAGGCTGACCCTATTTCTATTTTTAATGAAATCGTTAACGATAAATTATCAATTAACTTCACTCGATTACTTCTACTTTTTTCCTATCTTTATTTTTACGTATACTGCATAAAGTTTGACATGAGAAAGTCATTTAACAGCCTACTCGTATTATCGTTATTCGTGCCTTGGGTGGTTAACGATGCCCAGAATGATAACCAAAAATATCCCGTCGAATCAGGTGAAAAACAGGTTTTAGTTCAATCCGATCATTCATGGAACGGAACAATATATAAATCTTATCCGCAAGATACTCCGCAACTAACCGTGATCTAACTTCATATCGAAAAAGGTCATGCACTACCCTGGCATAAACATGTTGCTCCTAATGCCGGCTACGTACTGCAAGATCAATTGACGCTTGAAGATCAAAAAACGGGCGAAAAGACAGTCTATAAAAAAGGTGAGCTTTCGCAGAATCAGTCAATCAGTCAATCAGTCAATCAGTCAATCAGTCAATCAGTCAATCAGTCAATCAGTCAATCAGTCAATCAGTCAATCAGTCAATCAGTCAATCAGTCAATCAGTCAATCAGTCAATCAGTATCACAGAGCTATTGCCACCGATCCGAAGCAAGATACTGTGTTGGTCCTGACATACGCGGTAACCTCAGCAACACCGCTGTCTGTCCCAGCTCCTGGTGAGAAATTTCACTGACACAAGGTTGTTATCAGCGGCCTTGTGTCGCCTTAAACAGCGCCTCTTTCCCCTGTAAAATGCAGTAAACACCTCATTTTTTAAGGATCCGTGCTGACAATCAAATTTAGATTGCATAAATCTGGTAATAATTTTTTAATCAACTATGGTTATCGACAGGGGTAACTACGATGCAAACATGTCAGCTATGTAAGAGTAAAAAAGTCACTGCCTGTGGGGCGAGAAGGTTAAACTCGTTGTTCAAAACGAGTGATTTTACGCATTCTCCCCACGGTAAACTTTCCAGCGGATTTATTCGTGCAATTTTCCCTATGGCTGAGACCATGATGAGAAATATTGAACAGCTGTTGGGAATACCAGCTTTTAAACATGCCATGGTGACGGATATCTCATCTTCTGACGATATCATCCTGCTTTGTCGTGCCTGCGGGTTGTGGTGTAAATCACAACATTAGCGGCTAAAAAAAGGGGCCAATCACTATTAGCCCCCTGCATGTTAAGCGGTTTCTTTACGTCGGTAAGCCATTTTAAGCAGTCCTACACCAACCAGTGCCGATAATAACGACCCGCCCAGTACCCCGATTTTCACTTCATCCAGTAGTAAAGGATCATTCGGGAAGGCGAGGCCGCCAATAAACAAGCTCATCGTAAAGCCAATTCCGCACAGCATTGCGACTCCGTAGAACTGGAGGTTTGTTGCCCCTTTCGGTAACTGAGCAACACCAAAACGGATCAGCAAGAATGAAATAAGCCCAATACCCACCTGCTTACCGATAAATAAGCCAAGTATTATGCCTAAAGGCACCGCACTGAAGAGTTGATCAGCGGTAGCATGGACGAAACTGACACCGGCATTAACGAAACCAAAAATCGGGATAATCAAGAAACTCACCCAAGGTGCAAGCCGATGCTCAACTTTCAGCAGCGGTGACGCTTGGCCCAGTTTATGTCCTGAGTGTGGAATACAGAGTGCCAGAATCACGCCTGCAACCGTTGCATGAATACCGGACTGATAGATGAAATACCATAATACGACGCCCAACGCTAAATAGGCGGGTAAGGCAATCACACCACGGCGATTAAGCACTATCAACACGATAGTGGTGATAAGCGCACCGCTCAGCATTTCGATATTTATCCCAGCGGTATAAAACAACGCGATAATGATCACTGCCCCTAAATCATCGATAATAGCGAGTGCAGCTAAGAAGACCTTTAAGGAAGTCGGCACCTTATTGCCTAGTAACGATAATATCCCTAAAGAGAAAGCGATATCAGTCGCCGATGGGATGGCCCACCCGGATAATGTTTGATGATTTTCGCGGTTAATTAATAAATAAATTGCGGCGGGAACAATCATACCGCCCACCGCTGCCGCACCCGGCAGGATACGCTGCGACCATTCGGCAAGTTGTCCGGTTAAAAACTCGCGTTTGATCTCTAGGCCCACCATCAAAAAGAATAAGCTCATCAAGACATCGTTAACGAATTTTTCAACCGGTACGCCGGCAACCGAGCTGTGAACGAAGGAAGCGTAAATCTCTTCGCCGCCTGTATTACAGAGAATAATGGCGGCAAACGAGGTGATTATCAGTAATACCCCAGCCGCTAAGGGTGAATGCAAAAGCTTATTCAAAGACATACAAAATCCTAGGGTGAAAAATCCATGCTGAAGGCTAGTGTATAATAAACCGAGGAGTAGCACGATCATTGTCGAATCATTACCCACCTCGGAAAAACCTCCTCTTACCAAAATCAAATATTTACAGCCATCGCGACCTACTATAGGGTTAACCTATCATTAGATGGCGTCGAGGAGTTAACTGTGTCTGTGTCCTCTCCATTACTCGCACCGCGATTATCGTTAGGCGAGACTATCGGTTTTTTTTCACCCTCTTCTCCCGTGACCGTGACCGCACCGGAGCGTTTTAAACGCGCCCAACATTTCTTGGCGCAAAAAGGTTTCGTGTTACGGGCTGGAAAGCTCACGGGACAATCAGACTTTTATCGATCCGGAACCATTCAAGATCGTGCCAACGAGTTAAATCAACTTATTCGCGACCCCGAAGTACGTTGTATCATGTCCACCATCGGTGGCAATAATAGTAACGCCCTCCTACCCTATATCGATTACGATGCCTTACGCCAAGACCCGAAAATTATCATTGGCTATTCCGATGTTACGGCACTGTTAGCCGGAATCTACGCAAAGACCGGCCTTATTACTTTTTATGGCCCGGCGTTAGTGGCCTCCTTCGGCGAGCTAATGCCACTGGTAGAACACACCTACCGAAGTTTTCACACGCTTTGCCTTAGTCAACCCAGCCTGCCCTATCGCTACGCACTACCAGAATACTGGACTGACGAACGGTTAAATTGGGATCATATCGAGGCAAAGGAAGGTAAAGTGCTGTATAAAAATCAGTGTGAGTTTCTCGGCAGCGGAGTGGTTCAAGGACGCGTACTCGGCGGGAACTTAAACACCTTATCGGGGATTTTTGGCACACCTTGGATGCCGGATATTGTTCAGGGCGATATTCTGTTTATTGAAGATAGCTTATTGAATATTGCTACCGTCGAACGTTCGTTCTCCCACCTTAAGCTCAGCGGTATTTTCGATAAGGTCAGCGCGATTATCTTAGGGAAGCATGAGTTATTTGATGCAGCAGGCAGTGGTCGACAGCCTATCGATGTACTTAGAGAAGTCCTTGGCGATCAAAAACTGCCAATCGTAAATGGCTTCGATTGTTGCCATACCCACCCCATGCTCACCTTGCCGCTAGGCACTAGGATAAAGATTGATTTTGGTCAAGGATCAGTCAGTCTGCTCGATCAATATTTACGCTAATATTATTCTCGAAGTAAGTATTTACCGCGATATCGCGTTAACCCAGTGCACCATAGGGGTAGCGCGATAAAATAACCTATACAGGCAAAAACTCTTCCACTCGAAAAATGGAACGAGAGGATGAACCATTATTATCAAGGAAGACCGTTGCAATGAAACCAAAGAAAGGAATGCTTACCTCTATGGCTGAGGGAGATAACATCCCCCACAGCAAGTATTACTCAAGAAAAATTCACTGGCCTGGTAACGCCGCACAATGTTCGAAGTTTGGTTCCGGAATCACCTTAGGCAAAGGCTATGACTTAAAATATCGTACTGAGCTTGAAGTAATAAGTGACTTAACCTCTTCAGGTATCAGTGTAGAGAAAGCAAAACAAATAGCAAAAGGAGTTAAAAAAAGTTATTGCTCAGCACACGAATTTGTGAAGAAAAATAGAGATGCTATTGAGGAAATAACAGAAATTCAACAAATACGGCTTTTCGAAAAAACGTACCTTCATTACAGCAATGATTCACAAAGGTTTTATCATCGATATAAAAGCCCTCATTGCGTGACTTGGGAACAATTAAAACCTCCACTTAAAGAAGTATTAATAGATATGAAATATCAAGGTCGGTTAGCAATCTCGATGATACCCATTTTTGGAAAAAATGAGATTGATAGAGTGATAAACCTTATACTTCATAGCGCCAAGCTTTCTTCTGACGAAGGTGGACGGCAAAGAGTCCGTTTTTTAGAGAACGCCATAAGATGAAAAAAAATTTATTACTGTTACTCGCCCTGGTTTTTTCCTTAAACACTTACGCTGCAAAAAAGGATGGCGATTATTTCAAAGACGAAACATTAGAGAGTTGCTATCAGAAGAAGATGTCAGCTGCTGTGCAAAATTGCATGATTTATCTTTCTGATAAAAAAAAACAAGAGTACGATAAACAATATCATCTCCTATTAGAGAACGCTTGGAAACGAAGAGATCAGTTCCACAACTACACTCTTTTTATAAACGCTATAGCGGCATCAGAAAGACATTGGCAAAATTTTATCGATCAAGAGTGCTTGGCCCAAGCCTATTTAGATGAAAAAGAGAGTATTGCCTTTTACACTGATAAAAATGCATGCTTAATAAAAGGATATATTGAAAGAATGAAATCTCTCAAGAATTATCAATTTTAGTATCATGCCGTGAATTAGGCCGATCAACCTCCACGATGAATCGTGCAGTGTTAGGGAGCTTGCTTCCTAAGCATCATGAATTAATTGAAAAATGATAGCGCTCTCGAACCAAAGATTCGAAACGCATAAATTTCCGCTGGAGCGTACGCGTCGCGATCGATGTAAAAAAATAACTGAGCGGCAGGAGATTAGCCGAGCCTAAATTATCGATCAGGTAGAAACGGCCATAACTTTCACTCTCACGTTTATAAACAATGTTATAGGCCTTCAAATTCATCATCGAAATATAATGACGTTGAAAGGTTTGCTTAAACTCTTGATAAGCCGAAGTCAATGCATTAATTCGCGGTTCAGTCAGCTCAAAGTTTTTTAAATAGTGATCCAAGGTTTTCGAGACTTGACCGTCGTAGTCGCGTACTAACTCGTAAACATAGCCCATCCCTAAGGTCGTTGGATATTTCCCACGATAATCAGCAATCCCCTTCAAATTGACTTTACGTCTATGTAACCATTTGAAATAGCGCACCTCTCTGATCGTCTCTAAATCGTCATAAGGGTCTAGGTGGACCTTTATACAGAGTTCAGGATGATCGGGATGTTGGTAACAGGCGCGATGGCGACCTTTAGCGATTAATAACGCGTCAGAAAGGGCCAATGGCGATTCAATCAATTTCATAATCAGCACCGCAATAGACAGATTTATCTTATAAATGACAGTGTAAAAAATGAAACAATCTTCGTTACACATTAAGTGCGAAGTCGTAGACGATGGGGAACTTACTGCATTTTTTGTGAATGATTCCCCCCCGTATGGGGGGGAGAAGAGGATTATTGGTTACCGACTTGATCTGCAAAAGGCAAAGCGTCGTAATCTTTTAGCCCATTCTTTTTATAAGGGTTGCCGATCCAACGCGTAACTCTCACAAACTCAGGGCTGACAACAGAGCGCGTAGCATCATAACCTTGATAGCTAAGCCCCGCGAGGTCAGACCAAGTGTGGATCAACTGTGAGCTGCTGTACTGACGATGGATATCTGCGGAGAAGTCACGTGGGTGCGCAGCTTGCCAAGACGTCGAGGTCCACACAATAAAAGGAATTGTGTACATATGCCGAGTCGGGGTTTCTTCGTTACGACCTTGGGTCTGGTGCGGGGGCGTATCGTAAACCTCTTCACCATGATCAGAGAAGTACAATAAGAAACCGTTCGGGTCGGTTGCACGATAATCTTTGATTATTTGGGTGACAACTTTGTCGTTGAAGTGTTGAGCACTATCATAATCATTATAGGTTGCCACCTGTTCCGGCGTTAAGTCTGCAGGGAGATGCTGGGTATTCCCATCAAAGACACCTTCGTTCTCTGGGTAACGGAACTTGTATTTAATATGAGTACCGAGCAAATGAATAATAATAAACTTCTTCGGTGCCGGATCGTTCAGTACTTTTTGGAAAGGACCCAGTACATTCGTATCGTATTCTCGTGCACTCTGCGTCCGTTGCTGATTCATATAGTATTGCTGGTCGGTTTGTTTTGAAAAAACCGTCAGCATAGTATTACGTTCTGTCATCGTTTGCTGATTGGTTATCCAAAAGGTCTTATACCCCGCCTGCTTCATCATATTCATCAATGACGGCTGAGTCAGATAGAGATCAGGATGTTGTTCATCGGCAAAGGTCAGCGCTTGTTGTAATATCTCAATGGTATAAGGACGAGACGTCACGACATTATCGAAGACAGTTAGACGAGGATCTGTCTTATGTAATTCGTCCAAACCCGGTGTGGTCTCACGCGGATAACCATACAAGCTCATTCTTCCACGTTGCGTGGATTCACCGATTACCAGGACTAAGGTACGCGGTGCCTGACCAGAACTGTCTGTTAAGTTAGCTAATGGCGGCAGCTGATTATTTTTACTGAGTAGCTTGTCCATCTCCGTTAACTGTTGACGATACTGATAGTATCCCGTCACAAATTGCCACGGTGCAGCCGGTTCCATGCGTGAAGCCAAATTATTCAAGGTTCTATCAAGCGGTTTATGATTGATGCCGGTATCGACAACGATAGGATTGATAATCAGGCCATAAAGCAAACCAAAGCTTACTCCCCAGCGCCAAATTTTCGGTAGATAGACTGGGCGTAAACGACTCCATAAAAACAAGGCGATAAGGGTGTAGACCACCACCACGGCGATCATTTTCAGGCTAAAGTATTGACTTAGGTATTCACTGGCTTCGTTTGCATTAGTTTCGAACATGACGAAAAGAACGCTTTGTGAAAACTCTTGCCCATAAATCACATAATAGCCAAGTGCCGCAACGGACGCCGCCCACAGCACCACACCGATAAGTCCCGCCAAGACTTTGGTTAATCGCGGGAAGAGTAAAATTGGGATCAGCCATAACGAGCTGAATAAGAGAGAATCCCGTAATCCATTTGTTCCACTATAGCCACTCGCGACAATCACAACCTGTAAAAACGTTGAGAAAAACCAAAAATAGAGCAGTGCTATCCCCAGTGCTTTCCAGCTAAATTTGGGGGAGGTAGACTGATTCATATCCATAGAGAATCCTGTAAAAAGCAGCATACCTTGAAGGGTATGCCGACAGAAAAATAACGAAATAAGGAATAAAACCCCTGCAGGGTATAAGATCATTCCGATCATTAATATATTCGAAATGGTCTAGGACATAAATTAACATTATCTATAACAATTTGTATTGATGGGCATGCATAATTGATCGAAAAGTATGGGGGGAATAACGAGTGTGGCGCGATGGATAAGTGCGAAATGAAACAGAAGCCATTCAAGTACACTTTTTCTTGAATGGCTTCTACGATTATTTACGACGCCAAGTCGTGCCTTGTGGGCCGTCTTCGAGAACGATACCTAACGCATTTAATCTATCGCGCGCAATATCGGCTTGAGCCCAGTCTTTAGTTTGGCGCGCATGATTACGCATCGCAATCAGCCCCTCGATCTCCGTAACCTCTTCATCCTGCGTTCCATGCTGTAAAAAGGCTTCAGGTGATTGTTGTAAAATCCCGAGGACGCTTCCCAATTCTCTGAGTTTCGCCGCCGCCGCATTGGCTAGGACCATATCCTCATTTTTTAAACGGTTCACTTCCCTCGCTAAATCGAACAGCACCGAATAGGCTTCAGGCGTATTGAAATCGTCATCCATCGCTTCACGGAAACGCTGCTCATAGCCTGCATCGGCCATGGATGTGGCATGCGGATCCGTTCCACGTAAGGAGGTATAGAGGCGCTCTAAACTTGCTCGCGCTTGCTCCAGATTCTCCTGACCATAATTTAACTGGCTACGGTAATGCCCTGACATCAGGAAGTAACGCACCGTCTCGGCATCGAAATGGCGCAGTACATCGCGAACGGTGAAGAAGTTACCCAAGGATTTGGACATCTTTTCTCGGTCAACCATCACCATGCCAGAGTGCATCCAGTAATTAACGTAAGGACCATCGTGGGCACAGGTGGATTGCGCGATCTCGTTTTCATGGTGAGGGAACATGAGATCAGACCCTCCGCCATGAATATCAAAGTGCGTACCCAATTGCTGGCAATTCATCGCAGAACATTCAATATGCCAACCTGGACGCCCAACGCCCCACGGTGAATCCCAACCCGGTTCGTTCGGCTTAGCCATTTTCCACAGCACAAAATCCATCGGATTCTTTTTGACTTCAGCGACCTCGACTCGAGCCCCAGCTTGTAACTGCTCTAAATCTTGACGAGAGAGGATGCCATACTGTTTATTGGTCATCACATCAAACATCACATCCCCGTTATCTGCCACATAGGCGTGGCCGCGCGCCAAGAGTTTTTCGGTTAGGCCGATAATGTCGCCGATATGTTTGGTAGCACGAGGCTCGCTATCAGGCGGCAGAATATTCAGTGCGGCGAAATCTTTGTGCATCTCCGCGATCATCCGGTCAGTCAGCTGTTCAATCGTTTCATTATTCTCATTAGCACGTTTGATAATCTTGTCATCAACGTCAGTGATGTTGCGTACATAATTTAGTTGGTAGCCGCTATAACGCAAATAACGTGAAATTACATCAAATGCCACAAAAGTCCGACCATGCCCAATATGACAGAGGTCATACACCGTAATGCCACAGACATACATTCCAACTTTTCCCGCATGAATTGGCGTAAAAGTTTCTTTTTGTCGACTTAACGTGTTAAAAATTTTCAGCATGTAACTCTTCCGTAATGATGTGTCGCGACTTTTTTGCGTAGTGTGCCGTATTTTTATTCCTCAAGCGAATGAATGCAAGCCCTCTCACCGCGTCTTGGACAATACTGACGTAATGCATCAATTTATGTTATAAAATAGAGCCTCCGGCGGCACAAACTGCCGGTGAAAACCAGCGAATAGTTATTTTAACCCTGACAGGAAATCATTATGGTCACCTTCCAAACGAATTTTGGCGATATCGTCATCAAAACTTTTGATGAGCAAGCACCAGAGACAGTAAAAAACTTTTTAAGCTACTGTAGCGAAGGTTTTTACGACAACACTATTTTCCACCGTGTGATCAATGGTTTTATGATCCAAGGCGGCGGATTTGAACCTGGTATGCAGCAAAAAAATACCAAAGCAGAAATTCGTAATGAAGCTAACAATGGCCTAAAAAACACCCGTGGTACGCTAGCGATGGCCCGTACCTCTGCGCCTCACTCTGCAACGGCACAATTCTTTATCAACGTTGCTGATAACGACTTCCTTAACTTCCGTGACGAAAGCGTTCAAGGCTGGGGCTACTGTGTCTTTGCTGAAGTGGTTGAAGGCATGGACGTGGTTGAAAAAATCAAGGCAGTGTCAACGGGCCGCAGTGGTATGCACCAAGATGTGCCTAAAGAAGATGTTGTGATTCAAAAAGCGATCGTGACCGAGTAATGTCACGAATCCTGTTTATCGCAGATCTTCATCTGTGTCAGGAAGAACCGGCAATTACTGCCGGTTTTCTGCATTTTCTCGCAAATCAAGCGTTAACCTGTAGCGAACTCTATATTTTAGGCGACCTATTTGAAGCGTGGATTGGCGATGATGACCCCTCCCCACTCCCTCAGCAAATCGCACAAGCTCTCGCGGCGCTGCCTATTCCAGTCTATTTTATTCATGGCAACCGAGATTTTTTAGTGGGTAAACGCTTTGCACAACAAGCCGGTATGCAGCGACTTCCTGAAGAGGTTGTCCTTGAACGTTTTGGTCAACGACTGGTCATTATGCATGGCGACACACTCTGTACCGATGATGTCGGCTACCTAGCCTTTCGTAAGAAGGTCCACACACCTTGGATACAATGGCTTTTCTTACATCTACCGCTCGCATTGCGTCTTAATATCGCTCGTAAAATGCGACAAAGCAGTCAACAGGCTAATCAGCATAAAACCATGGCCGTGATGGACGTCAACCCACAAGCCGTGATTGAAGTACTCCAGCGGCATCAGGCGACCTTACTGGTACATGGCCATACCCACCAACCAGCGATCCATCCCGTCCCTGAGATTTCGCCCTTAGCTCAACGAGCCGTGCTAGGCGCGTGGCACCATGAAGGGTGGATGATCGAATGGACCGAACAAGGCTTAACCCTTAGCCATTTTCCTTGGTAATAATACGACGCAACCGTTTTCCTAACTGCATTGACATGCTATTCTTGCGCCCTAATTATCGCGAGTCAGAGAAGCTTGTGTACGTTTTAGGAACGAGGAGTTGAGTTCATGTCGTTAAGTTCTGCCCCCGCTAAAGTCGCCATAGTCATGGGTTCAAAAAGTGACTGGGTTACGATGCAGTCTGCCGCTGACGTATTAACCGAATTAGGCATTGCCCATCATGTGGAAGTCGTTTCCGCCCACCGTACCCCCGATAAACTCTTTAGCTTCGCCGAAAACGCTCAACAGCAGGGTTTCGATGTCATCATCGCGGGCGCGGGCGGTGCAGCACACCTGCCCGGAATGCTCGCGGCGAAAACCTTGGTCCCAGTGTTAGGCGTACCGGTGCAAAGCGCAGCCTTAAGTGGTGTTGACAGCCTTTACTCTATCGTACAAATGCCTAAGGGGATTCCAGTCGGCACCCTGGCGATCGGTAAAGCGGGTGCGGCCAATGCCGCGTTATTAGCGGCACAAATCCTTGCCCTGCATGACTCCCTAATTGCTTCGCGTTTGGCTGAATGGCGTGTTAAGCAGACCGATGCCGTGCTGCAACATCCCGATCCGCGGGAGGATTCATGAAGTCAGTCTGCGTGCTCGGGAATGGTCAATTAGGTAGAATGTTGCGCCAAGCGGGCGAACCCTTAGGCATAGCGGTGCATCCGGTAGGGATTGATGCGAATCCTGATGAACTACCGATTAAGCAAAGTATCATTACCGCTGAAATCGAACGTTGGCCAGAGACCCCCCTTACCCGCCAATTAGCTTCTCATGACGCGTTTATCAATCGGGATATTTTCCCTCGATTAGCCGACCGATTGCCTCAGAAACAGTTACTAGACCAACTGGGTCTTGCCACCGCCCCGTGGCAATTACTCCGTTCTGCTGAGCAATGGCCAACTATTTTTGCAACCTACGGTGAGCTGGCGATTATTAAGCGCCGCACCGGTGGCTATGATGGTCGAGGGCAATGGCGACTCACCTCCCAGACCACCGAAGAATTACCGAATGAATGCTACGGCGAATGCATCGTTGAGCAAGCGATAAATTTCACTGGCGAACTTTCGCTGGTCGGGGCCAGAAATGCCGCCGGAGAAATCGTGTTTTACCCGGTAACACATAATCTGCATCAGCAGGGGATTCTGTTTGCCAGTGTCGCGCACCCACAGCCTAGCCCTGCGCATCAACAGCAAGCAGAAACGATGTTGACCGCCATTCTGACGGAATTAAACTATGTCGGTGTGATGGCAATGGAGTGCTTTGTCACACCCGAGGGTTTGTTAATCAACGAGTTAGCCCCGCGAGTTCACAACAGCGGACACTGGACACAAAACGGCGCATCAATCAGCCAATTTGAACTGCACCTTCGCGCCCTTTGCGGTTTACCGATGCCGCGTCCCGTTGTTGAATCAACCGCAGTGATGATTAACCTGATTGGTTGTGAGCTTGATTACCGTTGGCTAGCCGATCCGCTTATCCATCTACACTGGTACGACAAAGCCGTGCGACCCGGCCGAAAAGTGGGCCACTTGACTCTCTGTAGCATTGAGTCGACTGCCTTGCAGCAGAGCTTATCTCAGCTCTCTCACTTACTGCCTGCCGAATATGCCCCCGCGCTCGCTTGGGCGAAAAACCAATAGTTACCCTAGCTGGGGGATCCCCCCCAGCATGACTGGCACTTAGCCCTCTCTCTATGCTAGCGTAGGAGTATTCTCACTATCCTGAGCCTTAACCTGTGCAAAAAAATGTCCTTATTACTGGCTGCTCAAGTGGCATCGGCCTGATTAGCGCCCTCGACCTTCACCAGCGTGGATACCGTGTTATTGCAGGCTGTCGTAAACCCGACGATTTCAGCCGATTGAATGCGTTAGGACTGACGGCCATACTGATCGATATGGATGATCCTACCTCGGTTGAACAGGCCATCGAAAGCGTTAAATCCCTTACTGGGGGAAAGCTCTTTGCCCTGTTCAATAATGCAGGTTACGGTCAGTATGGTCCCTTAACGACCATTAGCCGGCAACAAATGGAACGTCAGTTCTCAACCAATTTCTTTGGCGTACATCAGTTAACCTTAGGATTGTTGCCGCTGCTGCGAGCAAATGGCCATGCGCGAATTCTCAATACCAGTTCGGTAATGGGTTTTATTACCACGCCTGGGCGCGGTGCCTATGCTGCCAGTAAATATGCCATAGAGGCTTGGACCGATACACTGCGAATGGAGCTTTCCAAAGAACCTATTTCGGTGAGCTTGCTTGAGCCTGGGCCGATCACCACGGCGTTTTCGACTAACGTTCAGCAAGGGGATCACGCTAATCCTATCGAAAACCCAGGAATAGCCGCTCGCTTCGCTCTGCCCCCTGAAGCGCTGCTCCCAAAAATACGTCATGCGCTAGAAAGCCGTTACCCTCTACGCCGCTATCCTGTCACCCTTGTCACTTACGCGATGGCTATCGCAAAGCGCCTGCTACCAAGCTGGCTGATGGACAGTATTCTCAATAATCCCAGTAAGAAATCGTGAATACCGCTTGAAGCTGAGCGAAAAGATCCCCATGTTTAGCGTTAAGCGAAGAGTTAATAGATGAGGAATATTATGATGTCACCCCAGGCGTCGATTATTGAGATCGACGAGAGTAACCTTCAACAGGTATTACAACAGTCGGCTCAGATCCCCGTGGTCTTTTACTTCTGGTCAGAGCGTAGTCAGCATTGTCTTGAGCTTAACCCAGTATTAGAAAAGTTGGCGAATGAGTACGCCGGACAATTTATCCTCGCTCGCCTCGATTGTGACCAACAGCAGCATATCGCGAGTCAGTTTGGTCTGCGCGCTATTCCGACTGTCTATCTCTTTCAAAATGGCCAACCCGTCGATGGATTCCAAGGGCCACAACCTGAAGCGGCTATTCGTGAATTGCTGGCCAAAGTGTTGCCTCGTGAAGAAGATCTAAAAGTCCAACAGGCACAAGCCTTGCTGGCCGAAGATAAACCGCTAGAGGCCCTCCCTCTGCTGCGTGATGCTTGGCAACTGAGTGAAAAGAGTAGTGAAATAGGCTTTCTCTATGCACAAACCCTGCTCGACCTAAACCGCAGTGAAGAAGCCGAAGACGTATTGAAAGCCGTACCCTTACAGGATCAAGATAGTCGCTATCAGGGATTATTGGCGCAGATCGATTTACTTAAGCAAGCGGCGGATTCACCGCAAATCCAACAGTTACAAGCAGAGCTCGCCGCCGATCCGAACGATGCAAGCGTTGCAAACCACCTGGCGATCCAATTACAGCAAGTGGGTCGTCATGAAGAAGCGTTGGAGCTACTCTTCACCTTGCTGCGTAAAGACCTCAGTTGTGGTGAAGGGCAAGTGAGGAAAACGTTTCAGGAAATTCTTGCGGCCTTAGGGACTGGGGATGCACTGGCTACACGTTATCGTCGCCAGCTCTACTCCCTGCTCTACTAAGACCTTAGGACTCAGGGCTGTTTTGATGACAGCCCTGAGTCCATCTCGCAATTATCGGACACTCTGCATTATCATCGCCGGGGCAATTCGCCGCCAAACTTATTAATCGCTGCCGTATTTGGGTAATTTCATCCAGCTGACGAGTTAACTGCTCAATTTTCTCTAGGGTTCGCGCTTTTATATCTGCGCTTCGGCGCTGTGGATCCCGGTACAGTTCGACGAATTCCCGACACTCATCCAAAGAAAATCCTGCGGCTTTCGCTTGCTTAATGAGGGTCAATTCCTCGATATGCTGATCATGGTAGTCTCGATAGCCATTAAGGGATCTAGGCGGTGGGGTGAATAGCCCTCTGTCTTCGTAAAAACGAATCGCTTTACTGGTGAGTCCTGTCCGCTGTGCGGCTTGGCTAATATTCATCTTTTACTCCTCGATTCATGCGCAAGGCTTGACCTCCCCCCAAGGGTAAGGTCTACACTACTGTTTTACACCCTCTGAATTAGGAGCGACTATGTCTAGAACATTACAATTCACTCTCAGCGGTCTATCTTGTAATCATTGTGTCTCACAAGTTAAAAAGATACTCGAACAACGCTCTGATGTCACCTCAGCACAGGTGAAGATGGACCATGCCACTGTCGTCAGTACGGCAGCACCAGAGGTGTTAATCGATGTGATCAGTGACGAAGGCTATCACGCTCATCTCGATGACTAATACTTCGTTTCTAACAAAAATTCGTCAGTGGCTTAGGCCGAACCAAGAGTGGCTCTCGTATACTTGTCCTCGAGGAGAGCGAGAGTTTATTCTTGTTGGCAGTATTCATATGGGCGTGCCTGCGATGGCTCCCTTACCGAGCGAGCTACGTAACATACTGCGTGACTGTCACGCTTTAGTTGTTGAAGCCGATATTACGCAAAGCCAAGTCCCTGAAATTGACTCTTCTGCACAGGTCCCCACGCTACAGCAACAATTAACACCTGAGCAGTGGCTACAGTTTGAAGCGGCATGCCAAGAGTGTCACCTCGATTCCTTAATGCTTGCTCAATTTCCTGCGTGGCAGATTGGCCTGACATTACAACAGAAACAAGCCCATATGCTGGGACTACGCCCCGAATTTGGGGTGGACCATCAACTATTGAACCTCGCCCACCAGGCGAATCAACCGGTAATTGCTCTGGAAAGCCAACAACAACAACTCCAACTCCTGACAAACTTACCCCATCAAGGCCTAGATTTATTACTTGATAGCTTGGTGCATTGGCGCAGTAATGCGCGTCAGCTACAAAAGATGATTGATTGGTGGTTATCCAAAAACCAATCCTCCCACTCTCCACTGCCTGAGCTATCGCGTAGTTTCGGTGACGATTTACAGCAGACTTTTATCACCGAGCGTAATAGACAATGGGCGAGACAATTACTCGCTCTCCCCCCCGGGCGATATTTAGTGGCGGTTGGCGCCCTACATTTGAGTGGTCGCGATAACGTGATCGACCTTATCACTTCACCTGCACAGGAAAAGTCACGATGACCCCTGCCATTTTACAACTTGAGAAAGCGCAGATCGCTTACCAACAGCATCACTACGATCACGATCCTACTAATACTCATTTTGGTGATGAGGCCGTTGAAAAGTTAGGTCTAGTCGCCTCGAGCGTGTTCAAAACCTTGCTGGTCGCGATTAACGGGGATAATAAGCAGTTAGCGGTAGCCGTGACCCCGGTGTCGACACAACTTGACCTAAAGAAAGTGGCTAAGGCCTTAAAGTGTAAAAAAGTAGATATGGCTGATCCCACCATCGCGGAAAGGACGACAGGCTACAAAGTGGGTGGGATAAGCCCTCTCGGCCAAAAGAAGCAATTACCGACAGTGATAGATCGCAGTGCTGAACATCAATCCAAAATCTATATTTCCGGTGGCAAACGCGGACTCGATATTAGTCTCTCACCAAAAGATCTCGCCACTCAACTGGGCGCGCAGTTTGTCGAGATAGCGCGCGACCACTAATCCTTAGCGGCCGTCAGTTGATCAATCATCCATAAGCAGGCTGGGCCAACGCTGTGACGTGCAGACCAAATAATCTCTAAGTTAATTTGTTGTGGCCAGCCAGCTAAGGGAAGCTGAGCTAGACTCTCGTTACCAAAATAGTCCACCATCCAACAGGGTAACTTTGCCCAGCCAAACCCTTGTTGCGCCATATCCAGCAAAAGAATGTAAGAAGAGGCTGACCATACCAGTCCTTCGCTGCGTTGAATTCCCGCACGACTCCAGGTATTAAGCTGCAGTTGGCGGATGCCTTTTAGATCATCAAGCGTTAGCGTTGCCTGTTGGCACAGCGGATGGTCTTTCGCCAGATAGATACCAGTATGACCAGAAATCGCTAAGCTTCGGCTGACCAGTTCAGTTGAAAGGTGGGGTTGTTTGGTGATTAAGCCAAGTTGCGCACGGCCACTTTTCAATAATTCGATAACATCTTCGTTTTCAGCGATGAGGCATTCAAATTCGACTTCCGAAAACTTTTCGGCAAATTGGCTTAATAATCGATCATGGTGACCCGCAGGCCAGTGGTCGGAGATCGCCAAGGTGACTCGCGGTTCGATGCCTTGAGCCAAACGCAATACCACATCGTCGAGGCGTTGGTTTGCCGCTAAGATCTCTCTGGCTTGGGCCAACACGCGTCGTCCCTCCTCCGTCAGCATCAAGTGCCTTGAGGTGCGTTCAAACACTGCAAAACCTAGATGATCTTCAAGGCTCGAGACTGCCACGCTGATGGTCGACTGACTTTTCCCTAATGCACGCGCAGCAGCTGAAAAGGATCCGCTTGCCACCGATTGCACAAAGGCTTCGAGAGATTCAGGTGAGTAATACATGTTTACCTATCGTTTTTTACGATACTAGCTAGTTTGTACTATACACCCTCGCCGTTGAAAATATAGCGCTAATCAACTTGGAGGAACAATGAGTCAAAAATCGCTTAAAGAGAGAGTTTTCCACGCCGTGGGGTATGAAGTTACGGCGCTACTCATCACTATCCCGGGTGTTGCCCTCCTTTTACAACGCCCTATCGGGCATATTGGCGCAACGGTTATCGCCATTGCTTTGCTGGCAATGGCTTGGAATATGGTGTTTAACAGCCTATTCGATCGCGTCTATCCGCCCCGTGCGCCCCGCAATTTTTATGTGCGTTCACTGCAAGCGATTGGTTTCGAAGGGGGCTTATTGAGCATGGCCTTACCCCTGACGGCTTGGTGTATGAAAATATCCCTTCAAGACGCCTTTACCATGGATATTGGGCTGCTATTTTTTTATCTCCCTTACACTTATCTTTATAACTGGGTATGGGATAGCCTAGTAAATCATTATTTAAAACGTAAAGTTGTTACGAGCCGCTAACTCACTGATCAATAGGTTCGTATCAGAGTCACACTTTGTAACCTTTACTTATACTTACTCACGGATTCCCCTGCTCGATCCTTTTTTTTGCTAAGGTAAGACATTATTCCCTGCGAAATGGAGAGGCAGATGCATTCGACCACCCCCTTAATTACGACACTCGTAGGCGGATTGGTACTTGCCTTTCTATTCGGGATGCTTGCTAACCGCCTACGCATCTCGCCGTTAGTCGGTTATCTTTTAGCCGGCGTGTTAGCCGGCCCCTTCACTCCCGGCTTTGTGGCCGACACGAATCTCGCCCCAGAACTCGCCGAGTTAGGCGTTATTTTGTTGATGTTTGGCGTTGGCTTACATTTCTCATTAAAAGATTTGATGTCGGTAAAATCGATAGCAATTCCAGGGGCCATTGCCCAAATTATTGTTGCCACCTTGCTCGGAATGGGACTCTCTTCATTGCTTGGCTGGCCCTTAATCAGCGGACTCGTCTTTGGCCTCTGCTTATCCACCGCCAGTACCGTGGTGTTACTACGCGCGTTAGAAGAACGTCAGCTATTAGATAGTCAACGCGGGCGCATCGCCATCGGTTGGCTAATCGTCGAAGATTTAGTCATGGTTTTAGCCTTGGTTCTGCTCCCTGCGATGGCGGGTGTATTAGAAAAAGGCGAAGCCAATTTTTCCCTCCTCGCTTGGGACCTGTTACTCACCTTAGGTAAAGTTGTCGCCTTTATGCTGTTAATGATGATCGTTGGCCGACGGCTTATCCCTTGGATCTTATCTCGCAGCGCGGCAACCGGTTCACGTGAGCTCTTCACTCTCTCTGTCCTCGCCCTCGCATTAGGTATCGCCTTTGGTGCTGTCGAGCTTTTTGATGTTTCTTTCGCGCTTGGCGCTTTTTTTGCTGGAATGGTATTAAACGAATCAGAACTCAGTCATCGCGCCGCACATGATACCCTCCCTTTGCGCGATGCCTTCGCGGTACTGTTTTTCGTCTCTGTCGGTATGCTGTTCGATCCGCATATTCTGTTGGAGCGCCCGTTCGCCATCATTGGTGCGCTGGTGATTATTCTGTTCGGCAAGTCGCTAGCGGCGTGGCTGCTAGTAAAAGTGTTAGGGCACTCTACCCGTACCGCCATGACTATTGCTGTCAGCCTTGCACAAATTGGCGAGTTCTCTTTTATCCTCGCGGGCCTCGGGATCACGCTCAATCTGCTGAGTAAAGAGGGCCAAAATCTGGTCTTAGCCGCCGCAATCCTCTCCATCATGCTTAACCCGATTCTCTTTACCCTGACTGAGCGCTGGATGAAGCGAGAAAAGCACGAAACCAAGGAAGAGAAAGAAATAGAACTGGTCGAGGAGCTCCCCCAAGTCCCTCTCACGCTTTGCCACCATGCCTTAATTGTCGGCTATGGTCGAGTTGGGCGACTGCTCTATGAACAACTTATTGCTGATGGACTCACCGTAGTGGTGGTTGAAAACAGTCGTAGCCGAATTGATGAAATGCGAGAAAAAGGTATTTTGACCATTTACGGGAATGCTGCGAGACCTGAAGTGATGGCGTTAATGCGACTCGACTGCGCGCAATGGCTACTGCTCACTATACCTAATGGCTATGAGTCGGGAGAGATCGCCGCAACCGCTCGTGAGCAACGTCCTGACTTGGCTATTTTTGCTCGAGCTCACCATGATGATGAGGTCGACTATCTACACGCCCACGGCTGTGATCATATCGTGATGGGAGAAAGGGAGATTGCTTATGGACTCCAACAAGCGGTACAACGCACGTTGCCTCAACAACAGAGCGCCTTTTGCCCTCTCAACTAGCTATTGCCCCCTAGAATGGGGGCTGTGGTTCAGCGATCCCAATAAGCCTCTTCAAGACTATCTTCACGCTCCGGTAAGCCGCGGCTTAATCGCGGTGAATGTTGGTTGAGTACTTGATAACTCACGCGATTAGCATACTTACATACTTGTGATAACGACGAATAGGTGAGGTAATGGTGCTGATGTTTATTCGAGTTAGGCACTTTCTGGCGATGATAAATATTTGCCGACAGGTCATGCAGTAAAGCCGCCAGTGCGCCATCGCCTGCTCCGTTGGTATTCATGATCTTCTCAGGCCCCCCCATATAGGGTGCGATATGTGAATAGACCTTTAGCGGCTGTTCGCAATCGCTCGCCCGCATCGCCCGGCTGAATTCATACTGATTAAATTCTGCAATCGCCCCCGGAAGCAATGGCAGATTTGTTTTACGCTTACTGGTCTCCTCAGTAAAGCCACCCATATACAAGCCCGCAGGTCCTGCCGTACACAGCACAAGATCCACCCATTCAAGCGCTTTATCTGTGGCTAACAGCGGATCGTTTTCCCCTGTTAGCTCTAGCGCCTCTTCTTCATTCATCGCTAAGATGGAAACATGATCCCGTAAAAAGTCACGCCAGAACTGTGGATCGTCGGCGATGATATGGCGGGTACCCAGAGTTAACACGACAGGAACTTGGTGTTTTTTCGCGTATTCGATAGCTTGCATTGCCGCATCAGGCATCGGCTCGCCGGGTTTGGCTCGAAGAAGATAGGAGGTAAGTAATAATGCAGAGGCGCCAGCGATAACCTCTTCAGGAATGCTCTCTGGTCGTAATTGGTTAATATCTCCAGGGTTGATAGCAAAAGTTCGCTCCCCTGCAGAGTTAATCAAGGTATAGCAACGACCTATTGCTCCATCGACCCCTTGCATATGGTTAAGGTCCATACGGCTGGAGGTGTTACAGAGATAACGATAAGCATAGTCACCGATATGGATATTATTGCAAATCACCCCCAGAAGAATCGACCGGTCATCCGCTAACATAGAATAGTTGTGAAGTGTGTTACCGACCGTCCCCCCCGCGAATTGGTGTGACAACATATCGCGTTGACGAAGTTCCTGGTAAAGCGCCTCGGAGACGTCATCTTCAAGGATAAAGGAGTATCCGCCCGTAAGTCCGTAACGGCTGAGAAAGTCATCATCGACCCTAGCCTCGATATCAACCATGGTTTGATCAATACCGACCAACCATCCCGTTGATTCAGCCTCAACAGGCACCGAGAGCAATAATGGGTCACGTGCGTTAACAGGGAAGTAGTGCTTTGATTTACGTTTACCAGGAAATTTCATAGTACAGAATAATCAGGGGAAATAGGCGCAGAATAGTAGCATAATTCCCCTGTTCTTTACTCAGTTATCTCGTTAGGTTGAGATTATTTGAATTGATTCACCAAGTCCAACATCATATCGATATGCAAAGGGTCTGCATTAAGAGCGGGAATATAGTGGAAACTCTCGCCGCCGGCGTGCATGAAATACTCTCGGTTTTCTCCGCTAATCTCTTCAAGTGTCTCTAAGCAGTCCGCCGAGAAGCCTGGAGACATGACTTGAATATGGCGAATCCCTTTGTCGGGTAACGTCTTAATCGTTTCGTCCGTGTAAGGCATTAACCATGGCTCGCGACCGAAACGCGATTGATAGGTCATCATAATCTGCTGCGACGTTAGCCCAAGGGCTTCCGCTAACGCATGGTAGGTCTGTTCGCAACGCTTAGGGTAGTCATCGCCTTGATCGGCGAAGCGTTGAGGGATACCGTGAAACGATAGCAATAAGAGATCAGGTTTACCGTGCTCAGCAAAGCTGCGTAGTACGGAATCTTTTAGTGCCTCAATATAGTGAGGATGCGTGGCATAATCACGAATAAACTTAATCGCTGGCATGGTACGGCGTTTACGGAAGGTGTTGTAAAGCCCGTCCCACACTGCAGAGACCGTCGATGACGAAAACTGAGGATAAAGGGGTAAAACAATCAGACGGGTAACGCCCTGATCGAGCAGGGTATCGACAGCATGTTGCAAGGAGGGGTTACCATAGCTCATGCCTAGCGCTACCGGCATATCCGTTTTTTGCGCCAAGGCGTCACGTTGTCGTTGGCTATAAACTAATAATGGTGAGCCATCTTCCATCCAAACCGAGGCATAGAGCTTGGCGACTCTTGGGGAACGAAACGGCAGGATTGCGCCGCGTAAAATAGGTTGCCAAAACAGGTCGGGAACATCGACAACCCGTTTATCGCTCAAAAACTGTTTTAAATAACGCTTTACCGCGGCAGTCGTTGGGGCATCGGGTGTGCCAAGATTAACTAATAACACGCCCGGTTTATCTACGGTCATATACTTTTCCTGGTTTAAAAAAAGCGGATCAGTTAAGGCAAACAGTGGTGAGATGCCGAACGGTTACTAACTGTTCGGCACAGATGACTAGTCGAGTAATGACTTCAGTTGGGCACTTACTTGCGCGACGGGTTGTGTACCGTCGATCTTTTCATAGCGCGTCTCACCGTTTGCCGCAGCTTGAGTATAGTAGTTAATTAACGGTGCGGTCATTTGATGATACTCGACGAGACGGTTACGAACCGTTGCTTCTTCATCATCTTTACGGATAGAGAGTGGCTCACCGGTTACATCGTCTTTATCAGCTGCTTTCGGCGGGTTATACTCGATATGGTAAACGCGTCCAGAAGGTGCGTGGACACGGCGTCCAGCAATACGACCAATGATCACTTCGTCTGGCACTGCAAATTCTAAAACGATATCGATGGCGATATCGGCTTCTTTCATTGCATCCGCTTGCGGGATTGTCCGCGGGAAACCATCCAGTAAAAATCCTTTTTGGCAATCTTCTTGGGCAATGCGTTCTTTGACTAAGGCGATAACCAGTTCATCGGTCACTAGCTTTCCAGCATCCATCAGTGCTTTAGCTTGCTGGCCCAATGGAGACCCTGCTTTCACTGCTGCACGCAGCATATCACCCGTTGAAATTTGTGGGATGCCGTAGTTCTCCATGATGAACTGCGCCTGAGTACCTTTACCTGCGCCCGGAGCTCCGAGCAAAATAATACGCATTGCGTAATACCTCTTGCGAATTGCTATAAACTTATGAAGTGGCAAAAATAACACTATGTTGCATTGACCACAAGATAAGGCGTCGCTTTCACGACGCCTTGGAGGGGGACTACGCGAGGAGTAACTGATTCATTCTACGAATAAATTGGTTCGGATCTTCTAAGGTTCCACGCTCAGCGAACAGCGCTTGGTCGAGGAGAAGTTCAATCCAGTCGGCAAAGTGCACATCATCTTGCGTTTGCGCAGCCTGCTTGACTAAACGGTGCTCAGGGTTGATCTCGAAGATATACTTCACCTCAGGGGCCTCTTGACCTGCTGCTGCAAAGAGTTTCGCCATTTGCGTACTGATTTCATCTGCACCGGTGACAACGATTGCAGGCGTATCGGTAAGACGATGTGTTAAGCGCACTTCTTTAACGCGATCACCCAGTAAGGTTTTTACGCGCTCAACGAATGGCTCTAGCGCTTTTTCATTCTCTTTTTGTTCGTCAGTCTCTTCATCAGCCAATTTCTCTAATGAATCATCCGCTTTACTGACCGATTGGAAAACCTTACCGTCGAATTCAGTCAGATAGGACATCATCCACTCATCGATACGATCGGAGAGCAGTAATACCTCAATCCCTTTCTTACGGAATAGCTCTAAGTGTGGGCTATTCTTCGCCGCGGCGTAGCTGTCTGCGGTGATAAAGTAGATTTTCTCTTGGCCTTCAGCCATGCGCGCGACGTAGTCTTCTAGCGTGACCGTTTGCTCTGCGCTATCGTTTTTGGTCGAGGCAAAGCGCAGTAACTTAGCAATCGTCGGCAAGTTAGCAGAGTCTTCAGCAGGGCCTTCTTTCAGTGCCATACCGAATGCTTTCCAGAACGTCAGATATTTCTCGCTATCGTCCTTCGCCAGCTTTTCAAGCATTTGCAGCGTGCGCTTAGTCAGCGCTGTACGCAGGCTTTGCGTGACACGGCTATCTTGTAAGATCTCACGGGAAACGTTAAGCGGTAGGTCGTTGGAGTCGATCAGTCCGCGTACAAAACGCAGGTAAGTCGGCATAAACTGCTCAGCATCGTCCATAATAAATACACGTTGGACGTAGAGTTTTAGGCCATGCTTATGATCGCGGTTCCACATATCCCACGGTGCTTGAGCCGGGATGTACAGCAGACTGGTATATTCCTGCTTCCCTTCAACACGGTTGTGGCTCCAAATCAGTGGATCGGCAAAGTCATGCGAGACATGCTTATAGAATTCTTTATATTCATCTTCGCTGATTTCTGATTTGTTGCGGGTCCACAGCGCTTGGGCTTTGTTAATTTTTTCCCATGTCGTGGTATCCGCTTCTTCGTCTTTTTCTTCAATTTCTACCGGCAGCGCGATATGGTCGGAATACTTCCCAACGATGTTTTTTACCCGCCAAGTATCTAAGAATTCATCTTCGCCTTCACGGAGATGCAGTGTAATTTCAGTACCGCGATCGGCTTTTTCAATATCGGCCAGCGTATACTCGCCCTCGCCCGCTGATTCCCAGTAAACCGCTTGATCGGCCTCGGCACCTGCCGCACGTGTGCGAACGGTAACCTTATCAGCGACGATAAACGCTGAGTAGAAGCCAACACCAAACTGACCAATTAACTGGCTATCTTTAACTTGATCCGAGCCCATCGATTCAAGGAAGGCTTTTGTCCCAGATTTTGCGATAGTCCCTAGATTCTCGATCACTTCATCGCGGGTCATACCTATGCCGTTGTCGCTTAAGGTTAACGTACGGGCTTCTTTATCGACGGATAGGCGGACGCGTAAATCGCCATCACCTTGGTAGAGATTGGCATCAGAAAGTGCTTTAAAGCGCAGTTTGTCTGCGGCATCTGACGCATTGGAGATCAGTTCACGGAGGAAAATTTCTTTATTTGAGTAGAGAGAATGGATCATCAGGTGCAGTAGTTGTTTCACTTCTGACTGGAAGCCACGGGTTTCTTGTCCTTTCATTTTTTATTCATCCTCAACAAAATGACGGGTTAATTATTGTTGTTTAAGGAGATGGGGACAGTTTTGGGCTTTTCAAGCTGATGTCATGAATAACATCAGCAAGTGATTAATATTTAAACTTTTGACGACCTGCAAGCGAGTGGGAAAGCGTTGTACCATCCACTAATTCTAATTCTCCTCCGACAGGGACACCGTGCGCGATACGCGTAGCTTCCACCCCATATTGACGACAGAGGGAGGCAATAAAGTTTGCGGTGGCCTCACCCTCGACGGTGGGATTGGTCGCGAGAATCACTTCAGTTAACGTTTCGGTTTGTAGCCGTTGCTCAAGAATATCTAAGCCGATATCGTCAGGACCAATACCGTCTAAAGGCGAGAGATGCCCCATCAATACAAAGTAACGTCCCGCAAATTGCCCTGTCTGTTCAACCGCTTGAATATCGGCAGGACTCTCTACAATACAAATAATCCCGTTTTCTTGACGACGACTATTGGTACAGATGGCGCAGACTTCTTTTTCGGTGAAGGTTCTGCACTGCTGGCAGTGACCGATTTCCGACATCGCATTGGTTAATGCTTGCGCGAGGCGCATGCCCCCACTGCGATCACGCTGTAGGAGATGAAACGCCATTCGCTGTGCAGATTTAGGCCCTACGCCAGGTAAGCAGCGTAGGGACTCCATCAATGTTTCCAGTAATGGGCTGGATTGCATTAGAATGGCATCTTGAAGCCAGGAGGTAATTGCATCCCGCTAGAGACAGAAGCCATTTTCTCTTTTTGGGTTTCCTCAATACGACGTGCTGCATCGTTAAATGCTGCGGCCACTAAGTCTTCTAGCATATCTTTATCATCTTCTAATAAGCTAGGATCGATCTCAACGCGACGACAGTTGTGCGCACCATTGATGGTGACTTTTACTAAGCCAGCCCCGGATTCTCCCGTCACTTCTAGCGCAGCGATCTCTTCCTGAACTTGTGACATTTTGTCTTGCATTTGCTGGGCTTGTTTCATCAAGTTACCCAGACCACCTTTACCAAACATATCGCTCTCTCTCTGCTAAGGCCACAGCCATCCTAGGATGGCCTGTAGCGGTATTAAACGGGACGTATACTTTCTTCATCCACCTCTGCATCAAACATTTTACGCAGAGTCTGGATATGTGAATCATTTATCACAGCCTCTTTTGCCTGTAATAAACGCTCTTCATAAATGACCTGACGCCACTCAAGTGGCGTTAAGTGTTCAGGATTATCATCGGACTCAATCGTGAGTTCAACCGTTTCTCCCAATAACTGCTGGAAGGCGTTGGTTAATACTTGCTGCGCCGAGCTCGAATTTAAATGCTTCTGATGACTGCGTAACTTGATCACAACCTGTTGCTCAACCTGCTGTTTCCAGCTATTCAGGGCTAATTGCTGCACCAGTTTGGGCAGTGACATGCTCGCAATTTGCGCGGCCCACGGATCCCGTTGGCACGTTTCAGTAATCAATTGCTGCATCAGTTCCGGATTTTTCTCGTGCTCTAATGCTGTCCGCAGCGCCTTGGGCGTAGCAACCGGGAGTATTGTCGCGTCTTCAGTGCGTTGCGAGGTCCAACGGTAGCTCTCTTTTTTCTCAACAGCCTTAGCGCTAGCGGACTGGCCTGCTGCAGGCGCTTTACGCTCGGTAAGCGTCGCTAATCGCTCGAGCGCCGATTGTGCCGGTCGCGGACTCGACGCAACCGGCTCATTCTTTTTTGCTTGGGAAGCTCCTTGCCGCATTAATGCCGTTCTGGCTTGCAATAATTGGCTGGTCGCATCATTGCCCACTGTCGGCGTTGACGCGGGCGCCTCGGTACGCTCAGCTACCACCGGTTTTTCTGGCATAGCCGCTTGCTGTTGAGGTACGGAAGAGACTTTCGGCGCTTCAACCTTGAGTGGGTGAAAGGCTAAGGCTCTCAGTAGCGTCATTTCAATTCCCATACGCGGTTCTGGCGCAAGGGGTAACTCTTTACGACCAGTTAAGACTATTTGGTAATAGAGCTGAAGATCTTCCGGTGGGACCCGACGCGCGAGTTCACGTAGTTGGGTCTCATGCTGCCGATAAGCGTCGTTTAACGAATCGGGAAGGAGTTGTAACATTGCAATAGTATGGAAAACACGGAGCATTTCCGCCAGTAAGGCATCCCATTCTGTCGCGCGACTCGCGGCTTCAGCCACCAGCGAGAGAGCAGACTCTCCATTCCCTTTAATGATCGCATCCACTAATCTGAGTGGTTGTTCATCATCGAGCGTACCGAGCATCTGCATTACATCGTGATCAGTAACCTGTCCATCTCCGGCGGCAATGGCTTGATCAAGTAAGCTGAGGGCGTCACGCAGGCTACCTTGTGCCGAGCGGGCGAGATATTGCAGCGCACGGGGCTCAAAAGAAATCTGGTCACTGTTCAGGATATGCGATAGTTGCTGCTGAATCTGGTCGGTGTCTAAAGCTTTCAAGTGGAACTGCAGACAACGCGACAGAATAGTCACAGGCAGTTTTTGCGGATCCGTAGTGGCGAGTAAAAATTTAACATGCTCAGGCGGCTCTTCAAGCGTTTTAAGCAACGCATTGAAACTGTGCCGAGAGAGCATATGCACTTCATCAATAAGGTAGACTTTGAAGCGACCGCGCACGGGGGCGTATTGTACGTTATCTAATAACTCACGAGTGTCTTCTACACGTGTCCGCGATGCGGCATCGATTTCAATTAAATCGATAAAACGCCCCTGCTCGATCTCAACACAGTTATCGCATTTTCCACAAGGCGTGGCCGTGATACCTGTTTCGCAATTTAGCCCTTTGGCAAAGAGGCGAGCAATACTGGTTTTCCCCACACCGCGAGTACCCGAAAAAAGGTAAGCGTGATGCAGTCTGCCAAGGTTTAGACCGTTAGCTAACGCGGTTAATACATGTTCCTGACCCACAACATCAGAAAAAATTTGTGGTCGCCATTTTCGTGCGAGAACCTGATAACTCATGGAGATCGTATCACTTGATAGGAGTTAAATATCGACAACCGCGCGACTTGGCGCGGCCGTCACATGACGATGCTTACGGTTGCATAATGCACTCAGTTTAGCAGTCTGGTCGCGCCTTGCCCATCTATTTTAGGGCCCACGCGAAGGGGAAATTAGTGACCAGGGAAGTCAATAACACTAAAGCAGTTAAGGCCGAGCTGATTCAATCTGTGTTCACCTTCGAGATCAAAAAGATTGATCACAAACGCAGCATCTTCCACTTGAGCCCCAGCGCGACGAATCAGTTTCACCGTTGCTTCAATTGTTCCGCCAGTGGCCAGTAAATCGTCGACGACTAAGACTTTGTCATTTTCGGTCAGCGCATCTTGGTGGATTTCCAAGGCGTCTGTGCCGTACTCGAGGACATAACTTTCCTGCCACACTGCACGGGGCAGCTTACCCGGTTTACGAACAGGAACAAACCCTACACCTAACGCTAAAGCGACCGGTGCGCCAAAGAGGAATCCTCGCGCTTCAGTGCCAATGACTTTAGTTATCCCTGCAGCGCGGTAACGCTCAGCAATCAATGAAATCGTGGCGGCATAAGCCTGTGGATTCTCCAATAAGCTGGTGACATCGCGAAAGAGTATGCCTGGCTTTGGGTAGTCGGGTACACTGCAAATACTGTCTTTGATCAGTGCGAGTTGAGCGTGGTCTGTAGTGGTCATGATAGTGTGCCTGGTGACAAGTGAAGTGTGAGGCGCCCTGTAATAACAGGATAAATGCGATGTAAAGATTGCCGCCTACGCATCAAAACCGTCAAATTTAAGCAAAGTAAAGGATAAATGCAACTCTATGAACCAGAAAGTCGTCATTAACCAGTTGCGTAAACTGTTAGAACATCTTACCCGTCAGGTTAAGGAGCTAGGCAACCCTCGCTTAAAAACTATCGGCTTTGAACGAAAACTCTTTAAAAATCATTATTCGACGCTTGGCGATTATCTCGGTGAATGTAACGATACGCTTAACACACTTGAGCTTAACTCAATGAATCTCCCTTCTACCCCATGGCAATTGGAACATTTACTTGAGCAATGTCAGGCGATTCAGAAAGTGATTCACACCTTGCCAACCCAAAAAAAACAGGCCGTCACGCCTCAAGATGAGCTTGCGGGCTATGAGCGTAGATTATTGCAAATGGTTGCCGATCTTGAGCATCAAGTGGCGACAGCGACCGGTTTTCAACAACAACAACAGTTACTCTCACGATTAGAGATGACTCAACAACGTCTTGAGCGTTGTCAAATGGCGCAAAAAGACTATTCTTGGAAGAAAAGTGTGACGTAGTAAGCCGGACGATATCGGCAGCTATGCACTTCTCCCTTTCTTTATTGCAGGCAATTTGCTTATGTCGTTACAGTCCGCTCCGCTGGAAACTCAACTCGCCATCGATCTGATTATGCTATTGGAAAACCATAATCTTCCAACACAACTTGTGTTGAACGCGCTGAAAATCGTCGAGAGAGACTTTCAGCAAAAATTAGCCCAAGAAAAACCCGCCGACGATTAACAATGAGACTCACTGCGTAAAGACGGGCTGTATTGCAACAGATCGATCATCGTCTGCACTAAGATAGGGGCTAGCGCCTGCATATCGAAGCTGGCGGGAGAAAATAGCCAGTTTTCAATCACCCCGGTAATGTAGGCTCTACACACTACGGCTGAACGCTGCGTATCCAAGGTCGGCGGTAACTGCTTGGCTTGAATACAAAGTGACAATTTCTCGGCAATCTTCGGGTAATCTTCTAAAATCAACTTTTGGTCGAGTTGGTTCATAGATTGCATCTCTCCGACGAACTCACACTTGTGATAAATAATTTCCATAATTTTGCGTCGACGCTCATCCACGACTAAAGATTGCAAAAAGGAGATTAAAAAGTGCTTTAATTGACCCAGCGGATCGTTAGGATAGAGAGAGGCGAACTCGAGATGTAAAAGATCGATTTCTTCATCGCTGTTCACCCAGATTTCTTTAAAAAGTTCTGTCTTGTTTTTGAAATGCCAATAAATAGCACCACGCGTCATGCCCGCATGTTCGGCGATTTCCGACAACGAGGTTGCAGAAACGCCTCGACTTGCAAAGCAATCGATCGCCGCTTCAATGAGTAATGATTTGGTTTCTTGCGCTTGAGCTTTGGTTTTTCGTGCCATAGTGAATAATTTAGCTTTAAATTCTGCGTTATTGTTAGAATAATTGTTGCACTAATGCTTACATACATTCATGTATATATGTACTATAACACGCTTTATCTTTACACACATTTCTCGACACCATTTATTGTCGAGTCCTAATACCGGACGAGTAGAGGTTTTATTATGAAAATGAACAGAGGATTGACACCTCTGGCAGCAATTCTGATGTTATCAGGGGCAGTAGTGTTAAGTGGTTGTGATGACAAATCACAGCAGTCTGCACAAAAATCTGCGCCTGAAGTCGGTGTTGTCACATTGAAAGCCGCTCCTGTAAACATGACGACTGAACTACCGGGAAGAACCTCTGCTTATCGTGTAGCCGAAGTCCGTCCTCAAGTTTCAGGCATCATTTTGAAGCGCAATTTTGTAGAGGGAACCGATATCAAAGCGGGTGAATCCCTCTACCAAATTGATCCCGCACCTTATCAAGCCACTTACAACAGCGCTGTCGGGGATCTTGCTAAAGCCCAAGCAAACGCGCGTATCGCACAAGTGACCCTTAACCGTTATAAACCTCTGTTAGGCACAAAATATATTAGCCAACAAGACTACGATACAGCGGCGGCGACCTTAGCGCAGAATAATGCAGCAGTTCGCTCAGCCCAAGCGGCGGTGGAAAATGCCCGTATTAACCTCGCTTATACCAAGGTCTCGTCACCGATTTCAGGCCGTATTGGTAAGACAGCCGTCACAGAAGGTGCTTTGGTTCAGAATGGTCAAACCACCGCCCTGTCCACCGTACAGCAACTTGACCCGCTCTATGTCGACCTGACGCAATCTAGTGACGACTTTATGCGTTTACGTAACCAGTTATCGTCCGGTGAACTGACTCAAGGTAAAGGTAAAGCGCCTGTCACTATCGTCTTAAACGATGGCACCACCTTGAAACAAAAAGGAACGCTGGAGTTTTCTGACGTAACAGTCGATCAAACGACGGGATCGATCACTTTGCGCGCCATCGTGCCAAATCCTGACCATAGCTTACTGCCTGGCATGTTTGTGCGTGCGCGGGTAGAAGAAGGCGTTAACCAAAACGCGCTACTGGTGCCACAACAAGCCATTGCTCGTACGCCGACAGGTCAAGCAACTGCCATGGTCGTCAATGACGAGGATAAAGTTGATGTTCGCCAAGTCACCGCTCAAGAAGCAATTGGTGATAAGTGGCTGGTGACGTCTGGCCTTAAAGCGGGCGACCGTGTGATTTCTGTAGGGGTGCAACGTGCCGCACAAGGTGCGAAAGTGTCGCCGAAAGAAGTCAGCGCCGACCAGAAAGATGATGCTGCATCAACGCAGTCTGAATAATTTATGCGTTAACAGGAGCCACTGACATATGGCTAAGTTCTTTATAGATCGCCCCATATTTGCCTGGGTACTCGCCATCGTTATTATGATGGTCGGGGCGCTCTCGATCATGAAACTTCCGATCGAGCAGTATCCCGAAGTTGCCCCCCCAGCGGTGCAAATCCGTGCAGCCTACCCAGGGGCGGATGCAAAAACATTGCAAGACTCTGTGACTCAGGTTATTGAACAGAATATGAATGGCTTAGATGGACTGCTTTATATGTCCTCTAACAGTGACTCTTCTGGTAACTTGCAGTTAACCCTGACCTTCGCGTCAGGCACCGATGCGGATATTGCGCAGGTTCAGGTTCAGAACAAACTGCAGTTGGCAATGCCATTGCTGCCACAAGAGGTGCAACAACAGGGGATTAACGTTCAAAAATCCTCCAGTAGCTTCTTGATGGTTGCAGGGTTTGTCAGCGAAGACGGCAGTATGGATATGAATGACCTTGCCGATTATATCTCCTCTAACGTTAAAGACCCGATCAGCCGGACGACAGGTGTCGGTGACACCCAACTCTTCGGTGCGCAATACGCGATGCGGATTTGGATGGACCCTGCAAAGCTGGTCAATTATAACCTTACTCCAGGTGATATTATCACCGCGATCAAGGCTCAAAACTCCCAAGTCTCTGCGGGTCAGTTAGGGGGCGCACCGGCTGTTGCTGATCAACAACTGAACGCCTCGATTATCGCACAGACTCGACTGACGAGCCCTGAAGAGTTCGGTAAAATTTTATTAAAAACGAATACTGATGGATCAACCGTTCGTCTGCGTGATGTGGCAACCATTAAGCTGGGTGGTGAGAACTATGAAGTTATCGCACGCTTTAATGGTCACCCTGCATCAGGATTAGGGATTAAACTCGCTACCGGTGCAAACGCACTGGATACCGCCAACGCAGTGAAAGCGCGCCTGAAAGAAATGGAGCCTTTCTTCCCGCATGGTATGAAGTTAGTTTACCCGTACGATACGACTCCTTTCGTTAAAATTTCGATTTTTGAGGTTGTCAAAACACTCTTCGAAGCCATCGTGTTGGTTTTTTTAGTGATGTATATGTTCCTGCAAAGCTTCCGCGCCACGCTTATTCCTACCATAGCGGTGCCGGTCGTCCTTTTAGGGACATTTGGAATAATCAGCGCCTTTGGGTATTCAATAAATACCCTCACCATGTTCGGGCTGGTCCTTGCGATAGGACTCTTAGTCGATGATGCCATCGTGGTCGTCGAAAACGTCGAGCGGGTGATGGAAGAGGAAGGTTTGGATCCTAAAGAGGCGACTAAGCGCTCGATGGAACAAATCCAAGGTGCGCTAGTCGGTATTGCTCTGGTATTGTCAGCGGTCTTTATTCCAATGGCATTCTTTGGTGGCTCTACTGGGGTTATCTACCGTCAGTTCTCGATTACCATTGTGTCTGCAATGGTGCTATCGGTACTGGTTGCGATGATTCTGACCCCTGCCCTGTGTGCGACCTTGCTTAAAAAACATGATAATAACGACCATAAAGAAAAAGGTTTCTTTGGTTGGTTTAATAGAATGTTTGATAAGAGCACCAACCACTATGTCAACAGTGTCAGTCATATTATCCGCCGTACTGGTCGCTACCTGATCATCTACGTGGTGATTTTTGCTGGCATGGTGTGGTTGTTTATGAAGCTCCCCACCTCCTTCTTACCCGAAGAAGACCAAGGGCTATTAGTGGTCCAGGCGCAGCTCCCCGCAGGCGCGACACAACAGCGTACTGAGAAGGTTCTTGATCAGGTAACGGATTACTTCCTGACTCATGAGAAAGACACAGTTAAATCTGTCTTTACCGTGAACGGATTTGGTTTTGCCGGGCGTGGCCAGAATACTGGTATCGCCTTCTTAAGCTTAAAACCTTGGGAAGACCGAACGGCAGCGGCCGATAAAGTCGATGCCATCGCCAGCCGCGCAATGGTCGCTTTAGGTAAAATCAAAGATGCCATCGTCATTCCGTTTAACTTACCAGCCATTATCGAGTTAGGTAACGCAACAGGTTTTGACTTTGAGCTGGTGGATAATGCCAACTTAGGTCATGACAAGCTGATGCAAGCCCGTAACCAATTACTGGGTATGGCTGCGCAGCATCCTGATGTATTAGTGGGTATGCGTCCAAACGGTTTGGAAGATACACCGCAGTACAAGCTGATTATTGATCAAGAAAAAGCCCGTGCGCTTGGCGTATCTATTTCCGATATCAATACTACGCTCAGTGCGAGTTGGGGCGGTAACTACGTCAACGACTTTATTGACCGTGGACGGGTGAAGAAAGTTTACGTGATGGGTGAAGCGGATTCCCGCATGTTACCTAGCGATATCAATAAGTGGTACGTCCGTAACAGTGACGGCGAAATGGTACCTTTCTCAGCCTTTACCAGTGCAAAATGGCAATATGGCTCACCTCGTTTGGAGCGTTATAACGGATTGCCTTCATTGGAAATCTTGGGCCAAGCTGCTCCGGGTAAAAGCTCCGGTGAAGCCATGAACCTAATGGAGCAATTGGCTTCCAAGCTACCACAGGGGATAGGTTACCAGTGGACTGGCATGTCATACCAAGAGCGTATGTCAGGAAACCAGGCACCCGCATTATATGCGATCTCCTTAATCGTGGTATTCCTCTGTCTTGCCGCACTGTATGAAAGCTGGTCGATACCGTTCGCAGTAATGTTAGTGGTACCACTAGGGGTTATCGGTGCGCTCGCCTTCACAACGATGCGTGGAATGAGTAACGATGTCTACTTTGTCGTTGGACTGTTAACCACCGTCGGGATATCCGCGAAGAATGCCATCTTGATCGTTGAATTCGCCGTGGACTTGATGAAGGGAGGTAAAGGACTAATGGAGGCGACTCTGGATGCGGTACGTATGCGTTTGCGTCCTATCTTGATGACCTCAATGGCCTTCATGTTGGGTGTACTTCCCTTAGCGATTAGCTCTGGTGCCGGTTCCGGTGCACAGAATGCTGTCGGGACAGGGGTTATCGGGGGGATGGTGACAGCTACCTGTTTAGCTATCTTCTTGGTTCCTGTCTTCTTTGTTGTCGTTCGTCGTCGCTTCGGTGGACAAAAAGAGAAGAAGCAGTAATCCCCATCCCCTTCCCTTACGATATAGGGCTGCTACGGCAGCCCTTTTTTATTGTCCTTGTAATGTAATGATATGCTTACATTTTTAATCGGTATTTACGACCGACGCTTTTTGATTTTGGCTAAGTGGTTTATAATAAACCTGTTATCGTTGATAGTTAAAAGCTATCTATTATTGGGTTAATTACCATTATAATAGTAATAATCTTATCATCAGCAAGGGTAGGACCTGTTAGAGCGTTATCCTGCAATGACCGAAAACTAAACGACTGACTCATTTGGTGTCGACTAAGCGCTCACTTTTCAATCTGAAGATGAAGAGGTGAATGATGGATGAATATACGCCAAAGTATTTCGATATTGCGCAACTAAAATATCTTTGTGAAAAACTCTACAGCGAATGTGAATTGTTATTAAACGAAACGAATCAATTTGCTGTGAATGACCCTACCGCTACCGAATCTCTGTTATTGAACGACTTTATTGAACATATCGCTAACGTAGGAATCAATTACAGGATCAAATACTCACAAGATACGGCTCTAATTGAAGCGCTTGACCAATTTTTAGACCATAGTTCTCAATTATTAGGGAACTATGGAGTCACATCGAAAGAAATCAAAGATTGGAAACTACTGTCCAATACGCTTTTTCACTATTTTTAATAAAACAATAAATAAGTATGAGTAACCAATAATAATGAACACCAACACCTTACCCTTAACTAAGAATGACTATTTAATGCGTCTTAGACGTTGCCGCTCTATTGAAACGCTAGAAAGAGTGATTGAGAAGAATAAATATGAGTTATCAGATGATGAATTGGTGGTTTTCTATTCAGCTGCCGACCATCGTCTCGCTGAGTTAACCATGAACAAGCTATACGATAAGGTTCCTGCAACCGTCTGGAAATACGTTCGTTAGGGAAAAGTTTTATTTAGGAAGGTAAGGCAAGGATGCCTAGAGTGCGAGTAAATAAAGGTGACTACGAATTGGGTGGGGCCCTTGCCAGCGACATCCCGGCACATGTGTTACCTGCTGCGGCTGCTTCCTTCCGGACCTGACCGGGTTAACAGGTTAACATTGCGGGAGAACCAACAAGGTCCCCATTGAGTTGCTCCTAAGAGCGAGTGAGATTATGGTAGATGGGCGTTAGAAATGCAAGCTTGATAGCGCTAACCGTTGCTTTATTAAGCACTCCGACTCAGTCAAGGAATCAATTGTCTTTATGTCTACTCAAGAACCGTCGTTCGAACAACGTGTTTGGTTAGTGATTGATGCCATCCCCCGCGGCAGCGTTAGCAGCTACGGCGATGTCGCCTTATTGGCAGGTCATCCTCGTGCCGCCCGACAAGTGGGCAGAATTCTTAAGCATCTCCCTCAACACTCTCAGTTACCCTGGCATAGGGTTATTTCTCAGCAAGGGAAAATATCTCTATCTGGAGAAAGGGGCATCCTGCAAAGGGACATTTTACGTCAGGAAGGAATTGAGGTTAGTGACGCGGGAAGCGTTAATATGAAGAGATATCGTTGGCGGCCGTAGCCCACCAACGATAATTAGCGAAGCTCTATTGTGCGGCGACGGGAAGGGCAACTTGTGGAACAGCCACTAAGTTGATGTCTTTTTTCTGGCTCGCCACGCTAGTGATAGATTGCAATTGGTCAGAGGCAAAAATCACTTTACCGTTCAGCGTGATTGCAGCAGTTAACAAGGCTTGGCTATGAGCGCCAAGTTGTACACCTTGTAATGGCAATACGTAATTGAAGGGTGATTGTTTACCCGATAGCGTCTGTACTTGCTGAGCAAGCACTTTCGTCTGACCTGGACCGCCTGAAGCATCCGATAAGGTCACGGTCAGTGCAGCATTGGCAGGGATTGCCATACGTTGACGAACAAAGACTGAACCGCTGAGTGAGAACGGTGCGACCGCTTTAGTTGTTGGATCGTTAGCAATTGGCACAGGTGAACCGCTATGGCTCGCGCAGGATGTGACTGCTAATGAGATAAGTAATCCGCCCAATACGTGTTTTGTTTTCATTGATGTCTTCTCCTTGTGAACCAATCTAACCACAATATTGTTTTAATTTTGCCAATAGGGTAGCTATCGTAACAAAATAATTGTGGCACATAATCGAAAATATGCCTGTTAAATCCGCTATTTTTTGATTTTAATTAATATAAAGTCAGATGATTCATCATGAGGATAGACCAATGAGTCAAGCACTTAACGCGTTAACCGAATTACTGAGCCTCACAAAAATCGGCCCCCTACACTTTGTGGGTCAATGTGAAAACTTAGGGCTTCGCCAAGTATTTGGCGGCCAAGTTATTGCTCAAGCCATCAGTGCAGCGCAACAAACAACGCTTGCTGATCGACTCATCCACTCTTGCCACAGTTACTTCTTACGTCCAGGTGATAGCGCCTTGCCGATCCACTACGACGTTGAGATATTGCGCGATGGAAGAAGCCTAAGTGCGCGACGCATAGTGGCTTCGCAAAATGAACAACTTATTTTCACCATGACAGCCTCATTCCATTCGAATGAGCCAGGCTTCTCGCATCAAACCGACATGCCTCAGGCCCCTGCTCCGCTCTCCTTAGCCACTGAACAGGAGCTGGTACGCCAACTCTCACCGACCGCCATAAACGCACGTTTTGTAAATGCCTTCAGTGCCGAGCGTGCGCTAGAGATCCGTCCCGTTCAACCTTATAACCCTTTAAAAGGTCATGTCAGTGCGGGGGAACGCCAGTTATGGCTGAAAGCGAATGGCCAGCTCGACGAGCACTCTTTCATCCACAGTGCGCTGTTAGGTTATGCAGCCGATCTCAATTTTCTTCCTGTCGCCTTACAACCCCATGGGAAAGGTTTTTTAGAAGAAGATATGCAAGTGGCTACGGTTGACCACTCCATGTGGTTCCATCGCCCCATCAACATGAATGATTGGCTGCTCTATGATATTGAAAGCCCTTCAGCACAAAATAGTCGTGGGTTCGTACGAGGTGCGTTTTACGATAGCCAAGGCACATTAATTGCCTCGACGGCTCAGGAAGGGGTTATTCGACAACGTCTTGATAGGGACTAAATTATACAGCCTGGACTTGAGCCAGGCTGTATTGAGGTTTTCTTAGTGAGCATTATTGGTTGTAGGCATTTTCACCATGACTATTCACATCGAGGCCTTCACGCTCTAAATCTTCGCTTACTCTGAGTCCGACCGTCATATCCGCAATCTTGAAACTTATGAACGCGACAACGCCAGACCATACAATGGTGACAAGACAACTGAGTAATTGAATCCACACTTGATGTCCCATCGTCACACCTTCTGCGTAGCCTACGCCACCTAAAGAAGAGGATGCAAAGACACCTGTTAATAGGCAGCCAACGATACCACAGACGCCGTGCACGCCGAAGACATCACAAGGATCGTCCACGCGAAGGAAACGTTTTAACCCAGTCACACCCCAAATACCTGCTAACCCACCGACAACCCCGATAACCAGCGCACCACCGACGCCTACATAACCACAAGCTGGGGTGATAGCCACTAATCCGGCGATGAAACCCGAACATGCACCAAGGAGTGAAGGTTTGCCGCGGATCGCCCATTCGCCAAACGTCCATGATAAAATCGCACCCGCCGTGGCAACAATGGTATTCACAAAAGCGAGCGCCGCAATTTCATTAGCTGATGCTGCCGACCCTGCATTGAATCCAAACCAACCGATATAAAGAATCGCTGTACCGGTGAAAACCATTGGCAGGTTATGGGGTTTGAAAGCTTCTTTGCCAAATCCACTCCGTTTACCCAGCACCCAGGCTCCCACTAGGCCGCCGATGGCTGCGTTGATATGCACAACCGTGCCACCAGCAAAGTCCAGCGCACCATCTTTCGCTAACAGGCCATTGGCCCATACCATGTGAGCAATAGGGAAGTAAGAGAAGGTGACCCATAGCAGCGAGAAGATTAATACCGCAGAAAAACGAACGCGTTCAGCAAGTGCGCCGACCACTAAGGCAACCGTGATGCACGCAAAGGAGGCTTGATAAGCCACATGAATATATTGGTAAATACTGCCCATCACTGCTTTCAGTTCAATCCCTTTTAGCAGCGTCCATTGGAAACCGCCAAAAAAGTTGTTGCCTTCACTGAATGTCAGGGAGTAGCCGTAGACAACCCATACCACACAGACTAAAGCAAAGGTGACTGAGACTTGGGTCATCAACGATAAAACGTTTTTACCACGAATTAAACCACCGTAAAACAGCGCGACGCCAGGAACGGTCATAAACAATACGAGCGCCGTACAAATCATCATAAAGCCATTATCTGCGCCGCTCGCGGTAGGCTCCGGTGCGGCAAAGGCTAAACTCGGCAGCCCTAACGCAGCAAAAAAACTTAGCAGTGAGACTATTTTTTTCATATCATTCCCCAATCGCTGCATAAAATTACAGTGCCGACTCATCGATTTCGCCCGTACGAATACGAATAACCCGCTCCAGATTAGAGACGAAGATTTTACCGTCTCCAATTTTACCGGTATAAGCTGCTTGAGTAATGACCTCGATAACTTCTTCTAGTTGGTCCTCAGCAATCGCAATATCAATTTTGACTTTCGGCAGGAAGTTGACGCTATATTCTGCACCGCGATAGAGCTCTGCATGCCCCTTTTGGCGACCAAAACCTTTCACTTCCGTAACTGTTAGACCTTGAATTCCGATTGACGATAACGCTTCACGCACGTCTTCGAGTTTAAAAGGTTTGATCACTACCGTTACTAGTTTCATTTATATTCCCCAGACAGCCTGCCAATATTTCTTTTGAGGAAGCAATAAACGTGCCACATTATAAATCTTCGCGAGTATTCAGAATGGGACGATCGAAGATGAGTGAGTTACTACGCAGAGGGAGTATTGCACCGTATTAGTGCGCGCCGCACTGAGTCAGCGCTATTTCAGTGCAAACCTATAATGGTAGGGCTGTTGTATACTTTATTTCTTCCATCGAAAAGCTGGATGTCACGACGCTTAAGCCGTCTATACTATTTACCAGCGTTTTATAGAAGTTGTCGTAACATTTCATATCTTTGACTTGAACGCGTAATAAATAATCATATTCACCCGTGAGTCGATGACACGCCAAGACCTCTGGCATGGTTTTGATCTGTTGAACAAAATCGATATACCATTCACGATTATGATGCAAAGTTTTTAGGAACATGAATGCCGTGAGCGTAAGCCCTAACTTGTCTGGATTCAACAACGCAACTTGGGCGCGAATAATCCCCTCTTCTTCTAGCTTTTTTAAACGCTTCCAACAAGGCGTGGCCGTGAGGTTTACGGCATCAGCTAACGCCTGTAAAGAGAGACTGCAATCTTCTTGGAGTAAGGCGAGTAGCTTGCGATCAATTTTATCTATCATAGACATGCCTATCGTTGAGCCAATATCAACACTATCATACTGCTAATTTTGCGGCGACTCCCCTTATCGAGGTAAAATAGTAAAAATTTCCTTAGAGACCCTAAAGATGAAAAAAGCAGTTGTCGTATTCAGTGGTGGCCAAGACTCAACCACCTGTTTAGTACAGGCCATCCAGCACTATGATGAGGTGCACTGTATTACATTTGATTATGGGCAACGCCACCAACAAGAGATCGCTATTGCTAAACAACTGACTGAGCGATTAGGTGTAGCGGCGCACAAAGTGATGGACGTGACCTTACTCAATGAATTAGCCATAAGTAGTCTGACACGTGACAATATTCCCGTGCCGGGCTATCAACCTAATGCCACAGAACTCCCCAGTACTTTTGTTCCCGGCCGAAATATTCTCTTTCTTACTTTAGCCTCGATCTATGCCTACCAAGTTGAAGCAGAAGCAGTGATCACCGGTGTCTGTGAGACCGATTTTTCAGGCTATCCCGATTGTCGTGACGAATTTGTTAAAGCCTTAAATCAGGCAGTCGTACTCGGAATGGCTAAAGACGTTCGCTTTGAAACACCTTTGATGTGGCTGAACAAAGCAGAAACTTGGGCACTTGCCGATTATTGGGGGCAGTTACCTCTAATCAAGGACCATACCCTAACCTGTTATAACGGTATCGCCGGTTCAGGCTGCGGAGAGTGTGCAGCCTGTCACCTTCGTGCTAAAGGTCTTGAGCAGTACCTTAACGCGCCAGACGAAACGATGAAAGAATTGAAGTCGAAAAATCACCTTAGCTAACCACAGGGGTTACATCGGTAACCCCTTACTCCCTATAGCGTTAGTTTTGCGATAACACGGCTAACCAGGCTCTCGCCAAAGCCAGGCACTTCTATCAGCTGCTTCACATCCGTAAATAAGCCATATTTTTCTCTGTACTCAATAATCGCTTGGGCTTTTTTTAGTCCGACACCATTGAGTTTTGCGGACAAGGTTGCAGCATCTGCGGTATTAAGATTCACCTTATCAACGGCCTGTTGTTGTACCACTTCGCTACTTTTATCGCCCTTTTTAGGCGTGGCAGCTTGTGTGAGGGGACTCAGTGTAGCGATTAAGAAGATTAAAAGGGTAAGTTGTTGTCGGGACATAGATGTTCTCCTATTAAGTGAAGCTATAGGCTATGTCGATGACAGAAGCTTGCCAATTGAGAAAGTTGATAAATGGAAAAGGCCGCATAAGCGACCTTTTTATTATCATTACAGCAATGATTATTTGTGAGTATTATTGCAATTGCACTGCATCGCCGTACTTAATTTTCGCTTCCTGGCGTAGTTGTTCAAGCAGTGCAGTAAAGGCCAGTTGGGCATTATTATCCGCAATCCCTTTCACCATCTGCGCTTTCTGGGCAGCTGGCATTTCACCGGTGTTCACTTTGTCCAACGCAATAATCACGACGTTGCCGTTATTATCTTGGGTAAAGCCATAGCTAGGCGTTGTGCCTTGCGGTGGCGTTAACCCAAATACCGTCTCTGATAAAGACGATTGTTGGTTACGTTGCAAGGTTTGCGCAGTACCAAACTGCAGTCCAGCTTGCGCAAAGCGTGTTTGTTTACCTTGACGTAATTCGGTGACTATTGACTCAGCTTGAGCTTTAGCCGCAGCAACCGCTTTATCATGCTTAATGTCAGCAGTAATATCTGCCGTCACTTCAGATTGGGGTTTCACTTTAGCCGGTTCATGTGCCGAAATACGGACGACAAATGCGCGATCACCATCGACCGTAATGATACTCGAGTTACTGCCAGGTGTGCCTTGCTCGCCGAGTAAGCTACCGTTGAAGATCACTTCTTTTACTTGGTCAAAATTCAGCGCATCAGGCACTGACTGTTGGCTAAACCATGAAGTTTCAACCGCTTTTGTCCCTGCAACTTGTTCAGCAGCAGCCAAAGAGTCATTATCATTACTCGCTGCATCATTGACTTTTTGCTGCAGTGCGTAGAACTGACTAATAGCGGCCTCTTGTTGCACTTTATCCGCAACAGCTTGATGAACCGTAGCAAGCGACTGTTGCTGTTCCGGTTGGACATCATCTAAACGGACAATCAGGTAGCCTACAGAACTTTTGATAACGCCAGACAGTGTGCCTTTCTCGGTCAGTTTTGCCGAAGTGATTTCATCGGGAACAGAATCGTGCTCCATCCAGCCTAGATCCCCACCCTGCTTAGCGGATACGGAATCTTCAGAATGTTGACGCGCAATCTCCACGAAGTTAGCGCCTTGCTGCAGTTGCTTAAGTAAATCGTCTGCTTGTTGCTGAGTCTTTACCTGAATAACGCTATAGCGCTGGCGAGCCTGCTGAGTGTAGTCCGCTTTATGGCTGTCATACCATTCCTGGATTGCTTGCTCGGTCGGCGCTTTTTGCATCGCCTTAGCATCCAGTTTGATATAACTGACTTTGAATTGCTCAGGTAATTTGAATGCGTCTTGATGCGCGTCGTAATAACCCTTAATTTCATCATCCGTCACTTTTTGCTGGGCAGCTAAGCTATCGATATTTAAGGTTGCTTGACGAATTTGACGTTGTTGAGAAACGAGGTCGGCTATGCGGTTTGCTTCGCTATTAAGCACGAAATCGGTATTACCCACTGCTTGGGCTAATTGCTGATTTGCTAGGCTTTTACGTAAAGATGCTGCGTAGCTATCTGGCGTGTAGTTCACGCTGCTTAATACAGAGTTATAAAGCGCGTTATCGAAATGTCCATTGGTTTGGAATTGCGGGACGGCAAAAATAGCCTGCTTAATTTGTTCATCTGTCACCGCAAGGTGGAGTGAATGAACATATTGTTGTAGAAGTGTTTGGTCGACAAGTTGGGAAAGAGCTTGTTGACGAAGCTGCTGCATAAATTGCTCATTGCCCGCTAATTGTGCGTATTGGTCACCCAATTGTTGTTGCTGACGTGCGCGCTCATTGTTATACGCATTTTCGAATTGAGCTCGGCTTATTGTTTCACCGTTAATTTTTACAGCATAATCATGATTTCCGCCGATCAAATAGTTACTGACACCGGTCAGTACGAAAGAAATAATGATTATTCCCAGTATGATTTTAAGCACAACGTGGTTAGACGCTGAGCGTAAATTGTCCATCATGATTTGGCAACACTCCACTGTGGTAGAAATTTAACGCTGGCCGATGTGGCCTTAGGCAACCCGTATGACTTACCAGAAAAAAAGGCACATCGATTGATGTGCCTCTATGTTACATGAGAAGCGTTATCGCGTCCTCATTCCATGAAAGAAATTATTTCACGGTGAGTAAGACTTAGTTAACTGAGTCTTTTAACCCTTTACCTGCACGGAAGCCAGGGACTTTACCTGCAGGGATAGTAATCTCTTTACCTGTTTGCGGGTTGCGGCCAGTACGCTCAGCACGCTCTTTTACCGCGAAAGTTCCAAAACCGACCAGAGCAACGTCATCACCAGCTTTTAATGATTCAGTTACCGCACCAATAAATGCGTCTAAAACACGTCCTGCAGCTGCTTTGGAAATATCTGCATCAGCAGCAATTTTATCAACCAATTGTGATTTATTCACGTTAACATCCCCTTTATTATTTCATGTCGCAGAGAGTATCCCCTCTCACTTATGAGCTGCTTGTTATAGCAGGCATCGACGCTCGAAACAACGTAAATGCTCCGAATGGTCCACAAAAATCAACTTAATGATGTCGAATACCCAATATAGGTATTCGACAAGTTCGCCATGTTATGCCGATGGGGTAATTACTTCAATCCCTTCTGGCGCACGTTCAAGGGCTAATTTTAAAACTTCTTCAATGTTTTTCACCGGATGGATACTGAGATCAGCGATAACATTTTGAGGGATTTCCTCTAAATCGCGCTTATTCTCGAAAGGAATCAACACAGTTTTAATGCCACCGCGGTGAGCGGCTAACAACTTCTCTTTTAAGCCACCGATAGGTAACACTTGTCCGCGTAAAGTGATTTCTCCCGTCATCGCAACTTCAGCTTTAACCGGGTTTCCAGTAAGGCTTGAGACTAAAGCCGTACACATTGCAATCCCTGCGCTTGGGCCATCTTTCGGTGTCGCACCTTCAGGAACGTGAACGTGAATATCTCGTTTTTCGTAGAAATCATTATTGATACCTAATGATTCTGCACGAGAACGTACCACCGTCATCGCCGCCTGAATAGATTCCTGCATCACTTCGCCCAGAGAACCGGTGTACGAGAGTTTACCTTTGCCTGGAACACTCGCGGTTTCAATGGTCAACAGGTCGCCACCTACCTCGGTCCACGCCAGTCCGGTCACTTCGCCAATACGATTTTTCTCGTCTGCACGGCCATAGTCAAAGCGTTGAACACCAAGATATTCGCTGAGGTTTTCAGCATTAATCGTGATATGTTTCAATTTCTTATCAAGCAGAAGCGCTTTAACGGCTTTACGGCAAAGTTTAGAGAGTTCCCTTTCCAAGCTACGCACGCCCGCTTCACGAGTGTAAAAACGGATGATGCCCATGATTGCGCTATCTTCGACCGTTAACTCACCCGATTTAAGCGCGTTACGTTCCATCTGTTTAGGTAACAGGTGGTCTTTAGCAATATTGAGCTTCTCATCTTCGGTATACCCAGAAAGACGAATCACTTCCATCCGGTCCAGTAACGGCCCTGGGATGTTCATTGAGTTAGACGTCGCTACGAACATCACATCAGACAGATCATAATCCACTTCTAAATAGTGATCGTTGAACGCATTGTTTTGCTCTGGATCTAACACCTCTAACAGCGCTGAGGCGGGATCGCCCCGCATATCTGCGGACATCTTATCGATTTCATCAAGTAGGAATAGCGGGTTACGAACCCCAACTTTCGCCATCTTTTGAATCAATTTACCCGGCATAGAACCGATATAAGTCCGGCGGTGTCCACGAATTTCCGCTTCATCGCGCACGCCACCCAACGCCATACGGATGTACTTGCGTCCTGTCGCTTTAGCGATAGATTGACCTAAAGAGGTTTTCCCAACACCAGGAGGCCCCACTAAGCAAAGAATAGGACCACGGATCTTATTCACACGGCTTTGTACCGCGAGGTATTCAAGAATACGGTCTTTAACGCGATCTAAACCGAAGTGGTCTTTATCGAGCGTTTCTTGTGCTTTACGCAGGTCTTTCTTAACTTTGCTGCGCCCTACCCAAGGAACCTGAACCATCCAGTCGATATAGCCGCGTACGACTGTCGCTTCAGCAGACATCGGTGACATCATTTTCAGCTTCTGTAGCTCAGCTTCAGCTTTTTCTTTCGCTTCCGCAGGCATCTTCGCTTCATCGATCTTGCGTTTTAATGCTTCGAATTCATCAGGCACGTCGTCCATTTCGCCGAGTTCTTTCTGAATCGCTTTCATTTGCTCGTTCAGATAATACTCGCGCTGGCTCTTCTCCATCTGCTTCTTAACACGATTGCGAATACGTTTTTCGACCTGTAGCAGATCAATTTCTGATTCCATCATGGCCATCAAGTACTCCAGACGTTCATTAACGTCTGACATTTCCAGTACTGATTGCTTGTCTGCCAACTTAAGTGGCATATGCGCGGCAATGGTATCTGCTAGGCGTGCTGCATCCTCAAGATTGTTCAAAGAGGTCAACACTTCCGGTGGGATCTTTTTGTTGAGTTTGATGTAGCCTTCGAACTGACTGACCGCCGCGCGGATCAGCACCTCTTGCTCGCTGTCATCAATTTCAGGGCTTTCGATATACTCAATCTGCGCCGTGAAAAACTCTTGGCTATCATCAAGCGAGGTCAATGTTGCGCGCTGTACCCCCTCGACCAATACTTTAACCGTACCGTCAGGCAGTTTTAGCATCTGTAGGACCGAAGCCACCGTTCCGACAGTAAATAAATCGTCAATACTCGGCTCATCAGTAGTCGCTTCTTTCTGCGCCACCAGCAGAATTTTTTTATCGTTATCCATCGCTGACTCTAAGCAGCGGATAGATTTTTCGCGACCCACGAATAACGGTATCACCATGTGCGGATAAACCACCACATCGCGTAAAGGTAACACGGGAATATCAATGTGTTCGGAACGCTCAGAAGTCATAGAGCTCTCTCTTAGTTTAATTTCCGCTGGGTGTGATAGGCCTAACTCTGTGACTTACCACGTCTAGATGATTAACATATGGGGATGATATTATGATATTCAACGGTCTATACGTAAGAAAAATAAAGGGGAAATTTAATTTCCCCTTTATTAACGTATTACTCTAACGACTCGGTTATTTACTCACCAGAGGCTTGCGCTTCTTGCTTACCATAAATAAGCATCGGTTCAGAGGTTCCCGCAATCACATTTTCGTCGATAACCACTTTTTCAACGCCCTCAATTGAAGGCAGTTCATACATGGTTTCAAGCAATGCGGCTTCAACGATAGAACGGAGTCCGCGTGCGCCGGTCTTACGACTCATTGCTTTCTCTGCAATCGCCACAAGTGCTTCTTCACGGAACTCAAGCTCTGCGCCTTCAAGGCTGAATAACGCTTGATATTGCTTCGTTAACGCATTTTTAGGTTCGCGTAAGATTTGAATCAACGCTTCTTCACTCAGTTCGCTCAGGGTCGCTACCACAGGAAGACGGCCGATGAACTCAGGGATCAAGCCAAATTTAATCAAATCTTCTGGCTCTGCTTGGGCTAAAAGCTCCCCTTCAGCCGCTTTCTTAGACGGATCTTTTACCGTTGCGCCAAAGCCGATACCGGAACCCGTTTCGACACGCTGAGCGATCACTTTATCTAATCCAGCAAAAGCGCCCCCACAGATAAAGAGAATTTTTGATGTATCAACTTGCAAAAACTCTTGTTGTGGATGTTTACGGCCACCTTGTGGAGGAACGGCTGCCACTGTCCCTTCGATCAGTTTCAGTAAGGCTTGTTGAACACCTTCGCCCGAGACATCACGGGTGATAGAAGGGTTATCTGACTTACGTGAAATTTTATCGATCTCATCGATATAAACGATACCACGTTGTGCTTTCTCAACATCGTAGTCACATTTTTGTAGTAGCTTCTGGATGATGTTTTCAACATCTTCCCCGACATAACCCGCTTCTGTCAGGGTCGTGGCATCCGCCATAGTGAACGGCACATCCAGCAAACGTGCTAAGGTTTCAGCAAGTAAGGTTTTACCACTTCCGGTAGGGCCGATAAGTAAAATATTACTTTTACCTAATTCAACACCGTTCGATGTATCGCCATTACGTAGGCGCTTATAGTGGTTATAGACTGCGACAGAAAGGACTTTCTTCGCCTTTTCTTGACCAATCACATAATCATCGAGATGCGTGCGGATCTCACGCGGCGTCGGCAGTGCATTGCGCTCGCGATGTGGAGCAACTTCTTTTATCTCTTCACGAATAATGTCATTACATAAATCAACACATTCGTCGCAGATATACACTGACGGTCCGGCAATTAGCTTACGCACTTCATGCTGGCTCTTGCCGCAGAAAGAGCAGTACAGCAATTTACCTGAACCCTCTTTGCGCTTATCAGTCATCAGTTAGCCTCTTCTCAGTGTTATCAATGCCAGCATTATCATTTGTGATAATACTCGACGTTTAGGTGTGCAATTTGCTTAGCGCTTTTACTTGCGGTGAGTCAGGATGGAGTCGACCAATCCATAGTCTACGGCTTCTGCTGCAGAGAGGAAACGATCCCGCTCAGTATCACGCTCGATTTCTTCTAAGGTTTTACCCGTATGCTTAGCCATCAGTTCATTCATACGCTGTTTGACCTTCAAGATCTCTTTGGCATGAATTTCGATATCTGTCGCTTGCCCCTGATAACCCCCTAATGGTTGGTGGATCATCACACGGGAGTTAGGTAGGCAGAAACGCTTACCCTCTGCGCCAGCGGTTAACAGGAACGCGCCCATGGAGCAAGCTTGCCCCATACAGATAGTGCTGACATCGGGTTTGATGAATTGCATGGTGTCATAGATAGACATACCAGCGGTAATCACCCCACCCGGTGAGTTGATATAAAGATAGATATCTTTTTCTGGGTTTTCTGCTTCAAGAAACAGCATCTGCGCAACAATCAGGTTTGCCATATGGTCTTCAACCTGACCGGTCATAAAAATAACGCGTTCTTTTAATAAGCGTGAATAGATATCGTAAGAACGTTCGCCGCGCGAGGTTTGCTCGACAACCATGGGAACCAGTGCCATTTGGGCTGGCGTCATTTCGGGTTGATTACTGTATGACATAAACCATCTCCTGGGTAAATTTCTTGAGCAACGCTTGTCGCCTTTAGTAACAGCAGCCACTGATGCAGTGTAATTTTACATTCATTCAAGCATAACAAGGTTTTGATTAATACGCGAAGTAGATTACTGCGGTTCAGAAAATTCTTTTCAAGGGGGTACGATAAAAAAAGGCCCGTGACCTAAAATCACGAGCCTAATTCAATAGCTACACTATTACGTCTTAAGCTTGTTGGTTCATCAGTTCTTGGAACTTAGTCGCTTTATCAGTAACTTTAGCTTTTTCAAGAATGAAATCAACAGCTTGCTCTTCTAACGCAACGTTACGCATGTTGTTCATCATCTCTTTATTTTTGCTGTAGTACTCGATCACTTCTTGTGGATCTTCGTACGCTGCAGCCATATCAGCGATCATGGTATTGACACGTTCTTCGTCAGCTTTCAGCTCGTTAGTGTTGATCACTTCACCTAACAGTAATCCAACCATAACGCGACGTTTCGCTTGCTCTTCGAACAGCTCGCGTGGCAGTTCTAACGCTTGTTGCTCGTTACCACCAAAGCGTTGAGCTGCTTGACGACGTAATACGTCGATCTCACCGTCAATCAGTGCGGCAGGAACGTCAATCTCGTTTTGCGCCAGTAGACCGTCGATAGCTTGAGTCTTAATGCGATTACGCACTGCGCCTTTCAGCTCACGTTGCATATTTTTGCTGATTTCTGCACGCAGGCCATCAACTGAACCGTCTGCAACGCCGAAACGCTTAACGAACTCTTCAGTTAATTCTGGCAGTTCACGCTCTTCAACTTTCTTCAGAACGATATCGAACTTAGCGTCTTTCCCTTTCAGGGTTTCAGCGTGGTACTCTTCAGGGAATTTAACATCGATAGTAAATTCTTCACCTGCTTTGTGACCGACTACGCCTTCTTCGAAGCCTGGGATCATACGACCTTGACCCATCGCCAGAACGAAGTCAGAAGATTTGCCACCTTCGAACTCTTCACCGTCAACGGAACCAGAGAAATCGATGGTTACGCGATCTTCAGCGGTCGCCGCTTTATCAGTTTCTTTCCAATCTGCTTGTTGCTTACGCAGAGTGTCTAGCATGGCATCCACGTCTTCATCGTTGACATCGACTACAGGCTTCTCAATTTCGATGTTCTCTAACCCTTTTAATTCAACTTCTGGGTAAACTTCGAATTCAACTGAGTAAGTAAAATCTTCACCTAACTTGTATTCACCTGGAACGTAGTTTGGTGCGCCCGCTGGATTAATCTTCTCTTTAATGATCGCGTCAATAAAATGACGAGACATAAGTTCGCCCAGAACATCCTGACGAGCAGAAGCACCGTAACGCTTTTCAATGATGGTCATTGGCACTTTGCCTTTACGGAAACCATCAATACGCGCTTTTTTAGCGATATCAACCAGTTCTTTCTTCACCGCACCTTCAATGTTGTCGGCAGGGATAGTCATGGTAATGCGACGGCCTAGGCCCTGAGTTGTTTCAACTGAAACTTGCATCTTGTTACCTCAAAAAATCACGTGCTCGATTGGCTTCATAGAGAACAGCAAGACGACTCACTGTTCGACAACAGAATATGTTGATATGGTTTGAACAACATCCCTGTTACCAGAAGCGTCACGAAGACATTCTGGAAAAATAGACGCCGCATTATAGCGGCATCAACGATATGAGTCGAGATTTGGCAGGGTTTCGAGGGGAGATTCTACGAAAATTTTGTCCATTAAGGGTACATTTTGAGACAAATCAGAAAATAATTATTCAAACTGTCTTCTTTTTAAGCGATCATTCCTGCGCCACGGCAGTCCGGTGAGGACAATACTGTATCTTGTAATCCCGCCCACTCTTTCGGCGTGTAAGTGTGTAGCGCCAAAGCATGAACGCCTCCCGATAGCTCAGCACCTAAAATGCTGTAAATAGAGCGGTGACGCGCGAGAAAGCGTTGATCGGTGAATTGTTCAGATACGATAATCACTTTGAAATGACTTTCCGCACCTGCTGGCACATTGTGGCGATAACTCTCATTCTGCACATCAAGGTGAGAAGGTGAAAAAGCCTGAATTAATTTTTCTTCAATCGTCTGACGTATCATAATAAGTCCCTCGCTAATAAGGCATCCAATGACCTTTAATAAATTGTAGCGTTTATTTCTTGTTACATACTACTTTTGCGAAAAAAAAACATGCTATTTTAGTGGCGGTTCCGCATAAGCGGTTTAATTCCTTTATGAACTATCGAGTGGCAAATTCATGGCTCTTTTGAAAAAGTTTGGTTTCCCGTTGCTAGCCTTATTTCTCTTGGCAGGTTGCGCAGCGCCAAGCAACACCATTGATGTAACTCCCCAAATTCGTCTACCTCAGCAAGATCCGAGCTTGATGGGGGTCACTATCAGTATTAATGGTGCCGACCAGCGTACCGACCAAGCACTGGCAAAAGTGAATCGAGACGGTCAATTAGTCACCTTGACGCCGTCACGCGATCTGCGTTTCCTGCTACAAGAAGTGTTAGAAAAGCAGATGACAGCTCGCGGATACATGGTCGGCCCGTCTGGAGCAGTCGATCTGCAGATCATTGTTAATAAGCTTTATGCCGATGTGACTCAGGGTAACGTGCGTTACAGCATTACAACCCAAGCTGATATCTCTATTATTGCTACCGCAAAAAATGGTAACAAGCAGGTGAAAACCTATCGTCAAAGTAACAGCATTCAAGGGCCATTCAGCGCGACCAATGCTAAAATCACTTCCGCTGTGAACAGCGCATTAACCGATGTGATTAGCGATATGGCGGATGACACCTCGGTCCACGAGTTTATTAAACAAAACGCTCACTAACTGATAGTATGGCTGTATGTTTTCTGCATGCAGCCATTCATCATGACCTCACCTTTACGATTCATCACATTCTCTCGTACGACATGGGTCCTGTTACTTTTAGGATTCTCATCAGGGCTTCCCTTAGCGCTGACGTCAGGCACTCTGCAAGCATGGATGACGGTTGAGAACATCGACCTGAAAACCATTGGTTTCTTTTCCATGGTTGGCCAAGCCTACGTCTTCAAATTCCTTTGGGCCCCGATGATGGATCGTTATTCGCTGCCGTTTACCGGGCGGCGACGTGGTTGGTTAGCCGTTTGCCAACTTTTACTTATCCTCTTAATTGCCCTAATGGGTACCGTTAACCCGAATTCGGGATTACTGTTACTGGCTATCCTCGCCGTCGCTGTCGCATTTTGTTCTGCGTCACAAGATATTGTGTTTGATGCATGGAAAACCGATGTACTCTCTGCAGAAGAACGTGGTAACGGGGCAGCCTTGACGGTTCTCGGTTATCGCCTCGCCATGTTAGTGTCCGGCGGAGTGGCGCTCTGGCTGGCTGACCGCTATCTCGGTTGGCATAATATTTATTTCCTGATGGCAGGACTGATGCTGCTTGGCCTGATTGGAACACTGCTTGCCAAGGAGCCGGAACAATCTGTCGCCCCACCGTTATCCTTACGCCATGCGGTCGTCGATCCGCTCAAAGACTTTTTCACGCGCAGTAATACTTGGCTAATGATTACCCTCATCATTTTCTACAAATTGGGGGATGCCTTTGCGGGAGCGCTCAGTACCTCTTTTCTGATTAGAGGTCTTGGATTTAGTGCCGGTGATGTTGGGCTGGTAAACAAATCCCTTGGGCTGGTCGCGACCATCATCGGCGCCTTATATGGTGGCGCGCTCATGCGAAAGTGGAGCTTATACCGAGCGTTGATGATTTTCGGGATTGCACAAGCACTCAGTAATTTGGCTTATTGGGTGCTGACCGTGATCCCTAGCCATTTATGGTCGATGGGGAGTGCCGTTTTCATCGAGAATTTATGTGGCGGGATGGGTACCGCAGCGGCTGTCGCATTATTGATGTCGCTCTGTAACCGCCGTTTTTCTGCCACGCAATTCGCCCTACTCTCTGCCCTCAGTGCGATGGGCCGCGTTTATGTTGGGCCTATTGCCGGCTGGTTGGTTGAGTCTTGGCACTGGTCAGGATTTTATGCCTTTACGGTCATCGCGTCGTTGCCGGGCCTTCTACTGCTTCGTGCTGCGAAAACGTCTCTGCTTAGATTGGCTGATACGACTTATTTTGCTCCCCGACGCCACTACGCCTTCGCCTACTCGCTGACTAATAGAGGATTTTTACTGGGAGCACTGATGGCAACGCTAGGGTTGATTATGATGTTGATCACCTACTTATTCGATACCGCGGCGCTCCCCCTCACACAGCCACTCATTCGTTATAGCCTTCTCGTCGCGGCTCTCGCCACCGTGGTGGGGGTGATGCTGGATATCCTTTCGAAGGAAAAAGCAGCATAAAATGCTATTTTTTTTATTATTAGGAAAAATTCAATTTATCGAACTAATTATTAATTCAAGGTTTCGCCGCAGGTCGGCGACCATTGAGATAATAGAATGTGAATAAATGATACGGCACATGGTCTTTTATGTTAAATAAATGATACACAAACTTCGTGGTTATAGCTCGAAAAAATAGGTGAGTCATAGATCAATAGGCTTTTGTTATATTAAAGCCAACTAATTGATGGTGTTGATAATTTCATTGCGTGAATAAAATTTGTTAAATGTCTCAAATAACCATCTACACTTTACTGACAGAACCTCAAGCAGGTTTACACTACTCCAACGTTACCGTAAAATACAGATACACTTAAACGACAATACAGCCCTTTGTCATTGAGGTCGTTAAATGAGACTCAAGAAATACAAAAATAGTTTGGGGATTTTGTCATTAATTTCAGCCACTCTGCTCATGAGTGGTTGTGATAGTGCACTTTTAAATCCTAAAGGTCAGATTGCACTGGAGCAACGTTCACTAATACTGACAGCCTTCGGCTTGATGTTGATTGTCGTCATTCCAGCAGTCTTCATGGCAATTGCATTCGCCTGGAAGTATCGGGCATCGAATACAAATGCTAAATACTCACCTAACTGGTCACACTCTAATAAAGTGGAAGCAGTAGTTTGGACAGTTCCTATCCTGATTATTGTCTTCTTAAGCGTGCTGACTTGGAAAAGTACTCACTCTCTAGAACCTAGCAAACCTCTCGTTTCTGATGTAAAACCTGTCGAAATTGATGTCGTTGCTTTAGACTGGAAATGGCTGTTTATTTACCCTGAGCAAGGTATTGCAACAGTTAATGAGATCGCTTTCCCAGCTAACACTCCGGTGCATTTCAATATCACCTCTAACTCTGTGATGAACTCGTTCTTTATCCCTACTCTGGGAAGCCAAATCTATGCGATGGCTGGAATGAGAACGCAATTGAACCTGATTGCTAACGAAGCAGGGATTTTTGATGGTATTTCGTCTAACTACAGTGGTCGCGGGTTCTCTGGTATGAAGTTTAAAGCCATTGCCACCAACACTGATGCTGAATTCCAGCAGTGGGTAGACAAGGTCAAGACTGCACCTAATACACTGACTACCATGGATCAGTTTGAGAAGTTGGCTGCGCCAAGCGAAAACAATCCAGTAGAATATTTCTCAAATGCTAACCCTGAACTGTTTACACAAGTTGTCGACAAGTTTATGTCTAGCCACGGAAAAATGAACATGCCTGCTCACGCTGGTATGGACATGAATCACACCGCTTCAGCCGGAGCAGAGGAATAATCATGTTAGGAAAATTAACATTAGCGGCGGTTCCCCTAGACGTACCAATCGTCATGGTGACCATCTCCGCTATTATCCTTATTGGTCTGGCACTCGTTGCCGCCATCACTTACTACGGTAAGTGGAAGTATCTGTGGACAGAGTGGTTTACCTCTATTGACCACAAAAAACTCGGTATCATGTACTGCATCATGGCTTTCGTGATGTTGCTCCGTGGTTTTGCCGATGCCATCATGATGCGGAGCCAACAGGTTCTTGCCTCTGCGGGTGAAGCTGGCTTCCTGCCGCCGCACCACTACGATCAGATCTTTACCGCGCACGGCGTGATTATGATTTTCTTCGTAGCGATGCCTTTCGTTGTTGGTTTGATGAACATCGCTGTCCCGTTACAAATCGGTGCCCGTGACGTTGCCTTCCCATTCCTGAACAACTTAAGCTTCTGGTTTACGGCTATCGGTGTCATCTTGGTAAACCTGTCTCTGGGTGTGGGCGAATTCGCACAAACCGGTTGGCTGGCCTACCCTCCTCTGTCGGGTGCAGAATACAGCCCAGGAGTAGGGGTTGACTACTGGATTTGGAGTCTACAGCTATCAGGTATTGGTACAACACTGACTGGGATTAACTTCTTTGTCACTATTTTGAAAATGCGTGCCCCGGGCATGACTATGTTCAAAATGCCAATCTTCACCTGGACCGCGCTGTGTACTAACGTCCTGATTATCGCTGCGTTCCCAGTACTGACGGTAACCTTAGCACTGCTGACCTTGGATCGTTACCTTGGCTTCCATTTCTTTACTAATGAAATGGGCGGTAACATGATGATGTACGTGAACCTCATTTGGGTTTGGGGACATCCAGAAGTTTATATCCTTGTGCTTCCTGTGTTCGGTGTCTTCTCTGAAGTGACTGCGACATTCGCTAAAAAACGCATGTTTGGTTACACCTCAATGGTGTGGGCAACGGTTGCGATCACCGTTCTGTCATTTATCGTTTGGTTACACCACTTCTTCACTATGGGATCCGGTGCCAACGTCAATGCCTTCTTCGGTATCATGACAATGATTATCGCAATCCCAACAGGGGTTAAGATCTTCAACTGGTTGTTTACGCTGTATCAAGGTCGTATCGAAATGACTGCGCCTATGCTGTGGACCATCGGCTTTATCGTGACCTTCTCGGTCGGCGGTATGACGGGTGTTCTGTTAGCGGTTCCAGGTGCGGACTTCGTATTACACAACAGCCTGTTCCTGATTGCGCACTTCCATAACGTTATTATCGGTGGTGTTGTCTTTGGTTGTATGGCGGGTGTGACCTACTGGTTCCCGAAAGCCTTCGGCTTTAAGCTTGACGAGAAATGGGGCAAACGCTCTTTCTGGTTCTGGATCATCGGCTTCTTCGTTGCCTTTATGCCACTGTACGCATTAGGCTTCATGGGGATGACCCGTCGTTTAAGTCAAAACATCGATCCACAATTCCACCCGCTGTTAGTTGTTGCAGCTTGTGGTGCAGGCCTGATCGCACTGGGTATCCTTTGCCAGCTGATCATGTTCTACGTCTCTATCCGTGACCGTGAACTGAATCGTGACCTGACTGGGGATCCATGGGGTGGTCGTTCTCTTGAGTGGGCAACTTCTTCTCCACCTCCGTTCTACAACTTTGCGGTGATTCCAGAAATCAATGAGCGTGACTCTTTCTGGGAAATGAAGCAAAAAGGTGAAGCCTATAAGAAACCCGCGCATTATGAAGAAATTCATATGCCAAAAAATAGTGGTGCTGCAGTCGTTATCGCTGCCTTCGCTACTATCTTCGGTTTCGCAATGATCTGGTACATCTGGTGGTTGGCGGTTGTCTCTTTTGTTGGAATCTTGGCGAGCTGGATCATCAAGAGCTTTGACGAAGACGTGGATTACTACGTTACCGTTAAAGAAATCGAACAGATTGAGAACAAACACTTTGAAGAACTTAGCAAAGCAGGTGTGAAATAATGTCTTCTCTATCTAAACACCACGACGCCCATGGAGAGCATGGGCATCACGATGCAGGAGCCAATAAGATTTTCGGCTTCTGGATCTACCTGATGAGTGACTGCATTATCTTTGCAACCTTGTTTGCAACCTATGCAGTAATGATGAATAGCACCGCAGGCGGTCCTGCAGGACGTGACATCTTTGAACTACCGTATGTTCTTGGTGAAACCGCCCTACTCCTCCTGAGTTCTATTACCTACGGCATGGCAGTGATTGCGATGAACAAAGGTAATAAAGGAACGGTTAATGCTTGGTTAGTCTTAACTTTCCTCTGCGGTCTAGGATTCATCGGTATGGAAATCAACGAATTCCATCACCTAATCTCTGAAGGCTTCGGTCCTCAGCGTAGTGGCTTCCTGTCTGCGTTCTTTACCTTGGTCGGTACCCACGGACTTCACGTAACCTGTGGTCTGATTTGGATGCTGGTCCTGATGTTCCAGATCGCAACACGTGGTCTGACCGCGACTAACCGCACCCGTATCATGTGTCTGAGCTTGTTCTGGCACTTCTTGGATGTGGTGTGGATCTGTGTGTTTACCATTGTCTATCTGATGGGGGTCATGTAATGAGTCACTCAGCAACCGAACATGGCGCATCGCATGGTAGCGTGAAGTCGTACATGATTGGCTTCATCCTCTCTATTATCCTGACGGGAATTCCTTTCTGGATGGTAATGGATGGAAGTTCTGCACACTCCACTATCCTAGCGGTAGTGGTGATCTGTGCCGTAGTTCAGGTTATTGTCCATCTGGTCTATTTCCTCCACCTCGACAGTAAGTCTGAGGGCGGTTGGAACCTAGTAGCCATTGTCTTCTCAGCAATCATTATTTTGATTGTTGTGGTCGGCTCACTGTGGATCATGTGGAACCTTAACTACAACATGATGCCCCACTAACTGAGTTAACCGTAATGATTAAGCAATACCTACAAGTGACAAAACCAGGAATTATTTTCGGAAATTTAATTTCTGTGATCGGGGGGTTTCTGCTGGCTTCTAAAGGCAGCATAGACTTCCGCTTATTTTTCGTCTCACTGATTGGCGTCTCTCTCGTCGTCGCATCAGGTTGTGTTTATAACAACGTGATTGACCGCGATATTGACCACAAGATGGAAAGAACGAAAAACCGAGTTCTGGTGAAGGGGCTCATCTCAACAAAAGTGAGCTTGGCCTACGCCACCTTGTTAGGTATTGCTGGATTCGCGGTACTTTACTTTGGTGCTAATCCGTTAGCCATGTGGCTAGCGGTCATGGGTTTCGTGGTTTATGTCGGTGTCTACAGCCTCTATATGAAGCGTAATTCCGTTTACGGAACGCTGATTGGAAGCTTGTCGGGCGCCGCACCTCCCGTGATCGGTTATTGTGCTGTCACGGGCAATTTCGATGCCGGTGCATTGATTTTGTTAGCTATTTTCAGCCTATGGCAAATGCCTCACTCCTATGCCATAGCGATTTTCCGCTTTAAAGATTACCAAGCGGCAAATATTCCGGTGTTACCTGTCGTGAAAGGTATCTCCGTCGCTAAAAACCACATTACGCTGTATATCATCGCGTTTATGGTAGCGACATTAATGCTCTCCTTAGGGGGCTATGCCGGTTATAAATATTTAGTGGTTGCCGCCGCGGTTAGCCTGTGGTGGTTGGGCATGGCATTATCGGGTTACAAATCTGAAAACGATGACCGTGTCTGGGCACGTAAGCTGTTTGTCTTCTCTATTGTCGCCATTACCGCGTTAAGCGTGATGATGTCTGTCGACTTTATGGGCCCTGGTTCACCAGAGCTACTGACCTACGTGCGTTAATTCCACGCTATGCTTCTAAGGCGCGAATTTCGCGCCTTTTCTTTTTGTTACGTAAGCTTAAGATCTATTCATTTACCCAACCTACACAACTCCTTAGACTATAAACAGAATTAAATTAGAGGTTGTCATGAACGATAATAAAATGACCCCACTCGAGTTGCGCGCAACCTGGGGATTGGGGACGGTATTTTCTTTACGCATGCTCGGCATGTTTATGGTCTTACCTGTATTAACCACCTATGGTATGGCGTTGCAGGGCGCGACAGAGGGATTGATTGGACTCGCTATTGGTATCTACGGCCTCGCACAAGCAATCTTCCAAATCCCCTTTGGCCTACTCTCTGACCGTGTGGGCCGTAAGCCTCTGATTGTCGGCGGATTGTTGGTATTTGTATTGGGCAGTATTGTTGCGGCAACAACAACCTCAATTTGGGGGATTATTTTAGGACGTGCCTTGCAAGGTTCCGGTGCCATTGCCGCGGCGGTAATGGCGCTGTTATCCGATTTGACGCGAGAGCAAAATCGTACCAAAGCGATGGCCTTTATTGGGGTAAGTTTTGGGGTAACCTTCGCCATTGCAATGGTGATAGGTCCGATAGTGACGCATCTCCTCGGCTTACACGCCCTGTTCTGGATGATTGCTGTACTCGCTAGCCTCGGGATCATCATTACCTTATTAGTTGTCCCCTCTACCTCCGAGCATGTCCTTAACCGTGAGTCGGGTATGGTTAAAGGTAGCTTTAGCAAGGTACTTGCGAATCCCAAACTACTTAAACTCAATGCCGGTATTTTATTCCTGCATATTTTATTGATGTCGAGCTTCGTCGCGCTACCCGGGGAGTTTGAACAAGCCGGTTTCCCCGCCTCTGAGCACTGGAAAGTCTATCTGGTGACCATGCTAATCGCCTTTGTAGGCGTCGTGCCGTTTATTATCATTGCTGAAGTTAAGCGTAAGATGAAGCTGGTGTTTGTGAGCTGCGTGGCGCTATTACTGATAGCAGAGCTGGTATTGTGGCAGGCTGGTGCTCACTTCTGGACTTTGGTCGTGGGCGTTCAGCTTTTCTTTTTCGCCTTCAACTTGATGGAAGCCATCTTACCTTCACTAATCAGTAAAGAGTCGCCTGCTGGCTATAAAGGGACGGCAATGGGGATTTACTCGACCAGTCAATTCTTGGGTGTTGCTATCGGCGGCAGTGTAGGCGGGTGGGTTTTCCAGCATGTCGACGCGCAAGCTGTCTTTTTACTTGGCGCAGGGATTGCCATTGTGTGGTTGCTGATCAGTTTAACCATGCAAGAGCCTCCTTACGTCAGTAGTCTTCGCGTGGTGATCGACCGCACTGATAACGCTCAGTCGCTTGAACATCGCTTACGCCACGCTCCGGGCGTGAGTAACGTCTTGATTATTCCTGAAGAGCGGGCGGCTTATATTAAAATCGATAGTAAAACGACCAACCGTCAAGAAATCGAAGCGCTGATTGCAGCGAATTAACCCCCTCCCCTCTCGACCACTTACCTGATCCTTTGCTCAGGTAAGTGGTAAGTCATCTTAATCGCGGAAGTTTTTAAATTGGAACGGCTGCCCCAAATTAGCCGCCTTAACGGTTGCCATTGAGGATTGTAAATCATCACGTGATTTACCTGTCACGCGCAACGATTCACCCTGAATCTGCGTTTGTACTTTCAGCTTGGCATCTTTGATGACTTTGACAATTTTCTTGGCAATGTCTGACTCAATCCCTTTTTTCATTTTGATGTCTAGGCTCCAGCTCTTACCACTGTGGGTAATCTCTTCGGGTACATCCAGCACAGCCCCTTCAATGCCACGCTTCAACATTTTTTCACGCAGGATGTCGACAATTTGACGCACTTGGAAGTCAGACTCACTACTCACAGAGATCACTTCATTCTTTTCATTCAATGTCACTTCTGCCGTCACATTGCGAAAATCGAAACGAGTTGATAGTTCGCGGTTGGTATTTTCAACAGCATTTTTCACTTCTGGCATTTCAACTTCTGAAACTATATCGAAAGATGGCATATTTTCTTCTCCTCTTAAATCGTTGACATGCATAATACCGATCTGTAATGACGACACAACTGTTCAGCAAAAATTGGCAATGGATTGCGAGGGAATTTTATGAGAATAACAGTATTAGGCTGTGGTGCTTTAGGTCAGATATGGCTATCGGCTCTCTTCAGAGCGGGCCATGATGTGCAAGGGTGGCTCAAAGTGCCACAACCGCAGCTCGCTATACAGGTCTTCACCCCTGAACAAGACTCCTATCAGCATAGGTTCACCGTTAATAATGTTCACCTTCTGCAACAATGTGAATTATTACTGGTGACGTTGAAGGCCCAGCAACTGCAATCAGCATTAACGCCGCTTTTGCCGCTTCTGCCTGCAGCGTGCCCTATCGTCTTAATGCATAATGGACTGGGGGTCATTGATGATCTGCCTGCAATCACTCAGCCACTCTGTCATGCCGTGACCACGCAAGCCGCTCACCGTACCGCGGCAGCGACGCTGCACAAAGCGTGGGGATTAACACAAATCGGGCCGTTAAACGCGGCAGCGCAGTCAGTAAGCCATGTCGCTGATATTCTTCACCAAGCTCTGCCAGATGTTGCTTGGTATGATGAGATAAAAATATCAGGATGGAAGAAATTAGCGGTTAATGCGGTAATTAATCCTTTAACGGTTAAATATGACTGCCAAAATGGTGAGCTAATGACGGTGTTAGACGAGGTTAAGGCATTGTGTAGTGAGCTTGCAACCGTGATGAAGCGTGAAGGTATCCATACCGACACCATTCAATTAACCGATCAGGTCGTTAATGTGATTAGCCTCACCGCCGAAAACAGTAGTTCTATGCGTCAAGATATCCACGCAAAGCGCTTAACTGAAATCGACTATATCACTGGCTATCTCCTTAAACGTGCGCGCTGCTACGGGTTAACGTTGCCTCAGCATTCGGCGCTTTATCGATGGATTAAACAAAAGGAATCCGAGTATGTCCGCGACCCCCTCAGTGCTACTCTGCCTCGCTCATGGTAATGATGCCATTGAGATCACTACCTTTTTAAGTTTACTGCCGCGCGCCGGTATTCAGGTTACCGTCGCCAGTGTCGAGGGTGATAGCACCCTCGCCCTTCGAAGCGCAGAGGGGCTTACCTTTCAGGCCGACCTCCCCCTTTGTCAGGCAGTCGATAACGCCCACGATGTCTTACTGCTACTCGGAGGAAGAGAGAGTAGTCAGACTTACGTCGAGAGCGACTTGGTGATTGAATCCATCGCTCAATTCACAGCGAGCCAACGCTACGTCGCGGCCATGAGCCATGTTGTGCCAGGACTAATCGATAAGGTAGATCGTTTTCGCGGGGCGAATGTAACCTGCCTGACGCAACAGAGGGCTTTATTACAGCATACGCAATGGCAAGAACGACGTGTTGTGCTCGACCCACGCTATCATCTATTAAGCGGCCAAGGACCGTTATGTGCAACCGATATGGCGCTGAAAATTATCGAGCTGCTGAAGGGAAAGGAAGATGCTCATGCCATTACTCATGATCTCGCTATCCCGATTGGGATTTACAATTATCAAGAGTAAAAAAAAGGCCTCATCATCGAGGCCTTAGCATTACGGTCGGTACACTTTAACGTTAGTGAACCCTTGCTCATGCAGGTATAAGGCTTGTAATCGGCTCATTACCCCCCGCTGGCAGTAGAGTAACCAGGTACGTGAACGGTCCAAGTCCCCGAATTGCGTACTCAGCTTGTAGAACGGTATCGATTTGATTTCTACACCACTGATGTCGAGGGGATGATCCTCTTGTTCATCGATAGAACGAATATCCAGAATCGCATCTTGAGCCGTAAACTCGCTGACCGATTCAATTTCTGCCACTTCAGCGGTAGTCTCAACGGCAATTTCACGAATATCGATATTGCGTGCCTCAGAAACAACCCGGTCTAAGATGGTGAAATCGAAATTATTCTCTTCTTCTTCGATCTTCGCCTTGACCGCTTTCACGGTAGGACTCTTCGAGATCACCCCACAATATTCAGGCATGGTTTTCGCAAAATCTTCTGTGCCGATTTGACGGGCCATTTTGATGATATGTTCTTTATCGTGGGAGATCAGCGGACGCAGAATAAGGGTATCTGAGACGTTATCGATAAGACGAAGATTGGTGAGGGTTTGACTTGAAACTTGGCCAAGTGCTTCACCAGTCACCAACGCCTGAACGCCATAACGCTCCGCAATATGAGAGGCGGCGCGGACCATCATTCGCTTCAGTACAACACCCATCTGACCATCATCAACTTTCTCTAAAATCTCGCCAACCACTGGTTCGAAATCAATAGCGATGAATCGTACGCGGTGAGAACGACCAAAGGTATTCCAAAGATAATGCGCGACTTGGCGTACACCGATTTCGTGAGCGGCACCGCCAAGATTAAAGAAGCAGTAGTGAACTCGGCTACCGCGGCGCATCAGCATATAACTCGATACACCTGAGTCGAAGCCCCCCGAGATCAATGAGATCACGTCTTCTTGAGTTCCTATTGGGAAACCACCCAGCCCTTCATAACGATTAGTGATCAATAATAGGCGATCTTGGTCGATCTCTAAATGCACTGTCGTATCTGGATTTTGCAGTTTGACCGAGGCTGATGCAATATGCTGATTCAATCCACCACCAACATACCGCTCAACTTCGTGTGAAGTGAACTCGTGTTTACCACGGCGTTTGGCTCGCACACAGAAGGTTTTCCCCTCAAGTTGTGTTTGGTACATTGCCAAGGTCTGCTCAAAGATATCGTGCAAACTGGTAAAGCTACGATCTTCGACAGCGAGCACGTGATGAATACCCGGAATCCGCGTCAGTGCTTCTGCCACCGCCGAGCTAAGCTCCGGCTTTCGTGTACGAACCGTAATGTGGTCCCACAAACGGACTACCGCAATATCTTCATCAACGCTTTTCAGCACGTTTCGTATATTACTGGATAAAATTTTGATAAAGCGCAGTCGTACAGATTGGCTTTTAATCGTTATTTCTGGAAATAATTTTACGATAAACTTCATAATGGCACTAACTTACGTGGGAATAAACGTTAATTATTAATCGTTTATATGTTAAAATAGTTTTCAGGGTTACCCTCTGATTTAAGCGCACGTAGTATATCACCATTAGGGTGTATTAGCTTGTTTTAGTCGTGCGGTACAGAGTATTTTGCGAAAACCCTCTAGTCAGCTAACATATATCTCAATTATCGTTCACTCACCAAGCCGGTACTGTATATGCCAAAAAAACCTGCGTCGACGATCAGCTTTGAACAATCACTTTCTGAATTGGAAGCTATTGTCCAACGCTTAGAAAGCGGTCAATTACCGCTAGAGGATGCCCTCAACGAATTCGAAAAAGGGGTGACCCTAGCACGACAAGGCCAACAGCAACTACAGCAAGCCGAGCAACGGGTACAAATTCTGCTTGCCCAAGACGAGCAGGCTGAATTATCAACGTTCACACCGGAAAAGTGATCATGGATCTCTCCACAACCTTAACGCATTACCGTACCCGTATTGACCGTGTACTCGAAGAATGTTTAGAGAATCTTACTTTTCAGTCTATTCCCTTATATAAAGCCATGCATCATGGCGTATTATTAGGTGGAAAGAGAATGCGTCCGTTTCTAGTTTACGCTACCGGTGAAATGTTTGGTGTCTCCCGCGACGTTTTAGATGTGCCAGCATCGGCAATCGAGTTTATTCACGCTTATTCTCTCATTCATGACGACTTACCGGCCATGGATGATGACAGCCTCCGTCGAGGACAGCCAACCTGTCATATTGCCTTTGGTGAAGACACGGCAATCCTAGCGGGCGATGGGTTACTGACGCAGGCATTTTCGATTTTAAGTGATAACCCTATGCAAGGCGTTTCGGACAAGATGCGGCTTGCAATGGTCAGCGAATTAGCCCAAGCCAGTGGTGCAGCCGGTATGGTGCTTGGCCAAGCCTTGGATTTACAGGCAGAAGGTAAAACGCTCGATTTGGCCGCCCTAGAAACTATCCACCGCCATAAAACGGGGGCACTGATTCGTGCTGCAATTCGCCTAGGGGCCTTAAGTGCTGGAGAAGAGAGCTGTCAATACCTTCCGATCCTCGACCGCTACGCGGAAGCGATTGGCCTTGCCTTCCAAGTTCAGGACGATATTTTAGATGTTACCGGCGACAGTCAAGTAACGGGTAAACAACAAGGGATGGATGTTGCCCACGGCAAAAGTACCTATCCTGGATTATTAGGCCTTGACCAAGCAAAAGCGAAAGCCCAAGAGCTTTACCAAGAAGCCATCAATGCGCTGGCACAGCTTGAACAGCATGGCTTTTCTACTCAGCAATTACAGGCGTTAGCGAGTTATATCGTTGAGCGCAATAAATAAATTCTATGATGAGTCTCTGATGAGTTTTGACAATACCCTTTATCCCACTCTGGCCTTGGCTGAGACCGTTCAGCAATTACGCCAACTTCCTAAAGAGAAGTTGCCACAACTCTGCGAAGAATTACGCGCGTATTTGCTCAATAGTGTGAGTCAATCGAGTGGGCACTTTGCCTCTGGCCTTGGTGTCGTTGAACTTACTGTTGCATTGCACTATGTCTATGATACCCCCTTCGACCACTTAATCTGGGATGTCGGCCATCAAGCCTACCCGCATAAAATTTTGACAGGTCGCCGTGATCGCATCGGTACTATTCGTCAAAAAGATGGGCTGCATCCGTTTCCGTGGCGTGCGGAAAGTGAACACGATGTATTAAGCGTCGGACACTCATCAACCTCTATCAGCGCAGGTTTAGGTCTGGCCGTCGCCGCGCAGAAAGAACAAAAAGATCGTAAAGTCGCCTGTATCATCGGTGATGGTGCCATCACTGCGGGAATGGCATTCGAGGCCATGAACCATGCCGGTGATATAAAACCTGATATGTTAGTTATCCTTAATGATAACGACATGTCTATCTCCGAGAATGTTGGGGCATTGAATAACCGTGTCGCACAACTTCTCTCCGGAAGAACTTATTCTAAATTGCGCGAGAGCGGTAAACGCGCCTTCGATAATTTCCCACCGATTAAAGAGCTACTTAAACGCACGGAAGAGCATCTAAAAGGGATGGTATCCCCTGGGACCTTATTCGAAGAACTCGGCTTTAACTATATTGGCCCAGTGGATGGCCACGACGTCCTGACGCTGGTGAGTACCTTATGTAATATGCGCCAGCTGAAAGGCCCGCAATTCCTGCATATTATTACGCAGAAGGGCAAAGGATATGCCCCGGCGGAAAAAGATCCGATTAGCTGGCATGCTGTGCCAAAATTCGATCCCGCAAGCGGTGTATTACCTGCTAGCAAACCTAGCATTGCCCCTACCTACTCGAAAGTTTTCGGTGACTGGCTATGCGAAGTCGCGGCGCAAGATCCGAAACTGATGGCAGTCACCCCAGCGATGCGTGAAGGATCGGGTATGGTTCGCTTTTCTCGCGAATTTCCACAGCAATATTTCGATGTGGCAATCGCCGAGCAACACGCGGTAACCTTCGCGGCAGGGTTAGCGATTGGGGGTTATAATCCCGTTGTGGCCATTTACTCAACATTCTTACAGCGTGCTTATGATCAGCTGATTCATGATGTCGCTATTCAGAAGTTACCTGTCTTATTCGCCATCGACCGCGGTGGGATTGTGGGTGCCGATGGTCAAACCCACCAAGGTGCGTTTGATATCGCTTTCTTACGCTGTGTGCCAGACCTCGTCATCATGACGCCAAGCAACGAAGACGAGTGCCGTCAAATGCTCTATACCGGCTACCAATACCGTCAAGGGCCTAGCGCCGTGCGCTATCCTCGCGGTAACGGTATCGGCTTAGCAGAGCGCCCATTAGCCGCCCTACCAATGGGTAAAGGGTATGTGGTGCGTGAAGGGTCACAGGTCGCGATCTTAAACTTTGGGACACTGCTTGAAGAAGCCAAACACGCGGCCGAGCAGTTAGATGCAACGTTAGTGGATATGCGTTTTGTTAAACCACTCGATGAAGCATTAGTCCTCACCCTTGCCCAAACACACCAGACCTTTATTACCCTGGAAGAAGGAGCAATCAAAGGTGGTGCAGGCAGTGCGGTCAACGAACTTCTGATGGCACATCGACTGATGCGCCCGGTCCTTAATTTAGGCTTGCCCGACGAATTTATCGCGCAGGGCACGCAGGAAGAGATCAGAGCATTGCTCGGCTTAGACAGCCAAGGGATTATCGCTAGCTACCAGCAGTGGTCAGCCTAAAGAAAAAGCGCCTGACGGCGCTTTTTCTTTATCCGGTGAAGTGGTCAAACCCCTTCGGTTGGTAAGGCAGCTTCTTACCGTTATTAAATAAGGTAATCCCCTCCGAAGCCGGTAAAATTTGACCAATACAGTGCCCTTCAACGCCTAAATTCGCCAAGGCCACTATGATGGCCTCGCGGTTGACTTCAGGCACTGTGAAGCAAAGTTCATAGTCTTCTCCCCCATTCAAGGCAAAGGCTATCGCCTCTTCCCGTAACACCACTTCTTGAAGAGTCGCCGACAGCGGCAGATGATCCTGATCTATCTTCGCCCCAACGCCACTGGCTTGCAGAATATGCCCGAGGTCTGAGAGTAATCCATCTGACACATCGATCGCGGAAGAGGCTAAATCGCGCAGCGCTTGGCCTTGTAAAATACGCGGCGTTGGGCGCAAGTGCCGTTTTAATAAATAATTTCGCTGTTCAGCGGTTGCCGTCGATAACTTATCTTGTAACAGAGCTAGTCCCGCTGCACTATCACCTAGGGTTCCCGTGACAAAAATCCAATCCCCATGTTGTGCGCCGCTTCGTTTCAACGCTTTCCCTGCAGGGACCAGTCCGTGGATCCCAAGCGTCATAGACAGCGGACCGCGCGTGGTATCCCCGCCGATTAATTGCATATGGTAGTAATCGAGTTGTTCGAATAGGGCATCACTAAAGGCTTGTAGCCATGGGTGGTCAATCGCGGGTAGGCTGATCGCTAACGTTAACCAAGCCGGGTCTGCGCCCATTGCAGCCAGATCACTCAAATTGACAGCCAATGCCTTATAGGCAAGGTCGTCCGGGGCGATATCGTGGTAAAAATGGGTGCCTTCCACTAATGTGTCAACACTAATGGCTAATGTCTGATTGGGAGCAAGATTTAATAATGCGCAGTCATCACCAATCCCTGTTTCTACATCTCGTCTATAAGTCGTTTTACGATTAAAGTAACGACTAATAATCTCAAATTCTCCGCCAGCCATCACGCTTACCTTTTTGTCTTGCTGAGCCATAAAAAAAGGCCGGAATATCCGGCCTCATAGCATTATTTACGGCGAGGTCTAATTTGTGGAGCAACCTTGTCCAATACGCCGTTGACAAACTTATGGCTATCTTCTGCACCAAATGTTTTGGCCAGTTCAATCCCTTCGTTAATCGCAACTTTGTAAGGCACGTCATCACGCTTACTAAGTTCGTACAGCGAGATACGTAATGCGGCTTTCTCAACTTCGCCCAGCTCGTCAAGGCGACGGCTCAGGTGGGGTTGCATCAGCTTATCAAGATAATCACTGTTGTTCGCTACGCCTGTCAGGATCTCCCGAAAGTACAGCACATCAACGTCTTTGACGTCGTTTTCAGCAAGGAACTGATATTCAACATCAGCAATGTCGTTATTCGATAATTGCCAAGAGTAAAGTGCTTGAAGAGCACACTCTCGGGCGCGGCGGCGAGCAGCAGGTTTCACAAAAATCCCCTCAGAATCAGGCGTTAATCGCTTTTAATACGTTAATCATTTCGAGTGCGGTCAAAGCAGCTTCTGCTCCTTTGTTACCCGCTTTAGTTCCAGCACGCTCAATAGCCTGCTCGATATTTTCGGTCGTCAATACACCAAAAGAAACTGGGATGTCGCTATTCATCGCAACATTCGCAATTCCTGAACTCGCTTCGCCTGCCACAAATTCAAAGTGTGCAGTACCGCCACGAATTACGGTGCCTAATGCAATGACAGCGTCATATTTTTTAGTCTGTGTTAAGGTGCGTGCGGCGAGTGGCAGTTCATAAGCGCCTGGTACCCACACCACGGTAATGTTTTCGTCTTTGACCTGACCAATGCGTTTTAACGCATCGACTGCACCTTGAAGCAAGCTATCGTTAATGAAGTTGTTGAAACGAGCGATAACAATCGCAATATTTGCTTCTGGCGTAGCAACCGGCGCTTCGATAATTTTCATAAATATCCTTCAGGTTAAGAGTTAGACGCCCAACAGGGCGCGAATTCTAGCATAATGTTTAACGAACTGCTTAGGCTTTTACGCAGACACTGAGGTTGGCTGTAAAATAATACGAATATCGGGGCCAACTTGTTGAACATCTTGTATCTCAAATCGTAAGGCTTGTGCAAGGTGCTCAAGGCCCGGTAGCACACAAAGCCCCCGAGCATCAGTCCCCATTAAGGTCGGGGCCATATACAGGATTAATTCATCAACGACACCTGCTTGCAGTAACTGTCCTGCTAAGCTGGCCCCCGCTTCAACCCACACAGTGTTAACCTCTTGTTTGCCCAACACCATCATTAATGCGACCAAATCGATATTTTCTTGGTGCTCAGGAACGACTAAGGTTTTAGCCCAGCACGAGGAGTCTTCTCCCGGCTTCGTAACGACTCGCCATGTCTGTGCCTCCGTCACCGTGAACAGAGTCTGATCATCTTTCACTTGACGGTGGCGATCCAGCACCACACGAATCGGTTGACGTAACAGCTCCTCTCCCCCAATAGACACTTGGGCTGCAGGGCTTAACTCCGACCAGCGTATATTCATGCTGGGATTGTCGGCGAGCACAGTTTTACTGGTGGTGAGGATAGCTGAGGCTAGGGCGCGAAAGGCTTGTACGTCTTGTCGTGCTGCAGAGGAGGTGATCCACTTACTTTCCCCATTCGCCATGGCTGTGCGCCCATCCAGTGAAGAGGCCATTTTTAGCTGTACCCAAGGGAAGCCTGTTCGCATCCGTTTTAGGAAACCTCGGTTTAAGGCTTCGGCCTCTGCCGCCAATAGGCCGAACTCGACGTCGATCCCGGCTTGGCGTAATCGGTGCAAGCCTCTTCCCGCAACCTGAGGGTTAGGATCTTGCATTGCCACGATAACCCGTGAGATCCCTGCTGCAATAAGCGCGTCACAACAGGGCGGTGTCCGACCATGATGGCTACAAGGCTCGAGCGTAACATAGGCTGTCGCGCCTCGCGCTTTATCACCGGCCTCACGCAGCGCATTCACTTCAGCATGTCCTTCCCCTGCTTTTTTATGCCAGCCTTGACCGATCACTTCGCCGTCCTGAACGATCACACAGCCGACATTCGGATTAGGGCTAGTGGTAAAACGTCCTCTTTTGGCGAGATCTAAAGCCTGTTGCATAAACACTTGATCTGACATTACTCGCTCCCCAGCTTCGCGATTTCCTCACCGAACTCACGAACATCCTCAAAACTACGATAAACTGATGCAAAGCGGATGTAGGCGACTTTATCCAATAACTTCAATTCATCCATCACGTAATTCCCTACCACCTTGCTTGGCAGCTCGCGTTCTCCGGTCGCGCGTAATCGCGCTTTAATTCTGTGTACGGCGTTGTCCAGGGCATCGGCACTGACTGGACGCTTTTCTAGGGCCTTTAGCAACCCACGCATCATTTTTTCTTCATCAAAAGGCTCTCTGACCTCATCGCTCTTAATGACACGTGGCATCACCAATTCGGCGATTTCGAAAGTGGTAAATCGTTCACTACAGAGTAAACACTGCCTACGGCGACGCACTGACGACCCTTCACTGACTAAACGAGAATCAATGACTTTGGTATCGACAGCGTTACAAAAAGGGCAATACATGGTGTCTCCTAGACTGAGGCAGTAGGGTCAACTAGTGTAGCGCGAACCCCTGATGACAGAAACGCTTAGCATTAAATTTATTCACTACAGACAGATATCTCTCATTGTGAAAGAAATAGTCTATGCTTTACGATGAAATACTCACTATTTTCACGACCTAAAACAGGAGTTTGTAATGGGCTTATTTGATTTTGTTAAAGAAGCAGGTGAAAAAATTTGGGATTCAGTCACCTCACATGACGATGCGGCAACCAAAATTCAGGATCACCTAAAAAAACTGGGGATTCCGGGGGCTGATAAAGTACACGTTAATGTAGAGGGTGATAAAGCCACTGTCAGCGGTGATGGGATTAGCCAAGAACTGAAAGAGAAAATCTTGGTGGCTATCGGCAACGTTGCGGGCATTAGTAATGTCGAAGATAACGTGAAAACAACGGATACCACGTCCGAGAGCAAGTTCTATACCGTTAAGTCAGGCGACACGCTCAGTGGAATTGCTAAGCAAGTCTACGGTGACGCTAACCAATACAATAAAATTTTTGAAGCGAATAAGCCGATGCTATCGCATCCAGATAAGATCTACCCGGGTCAATCTCTGCGTATTCCTGCCTAAAAAAATCGCTGCCGAGTCATCGGCAGCGACACTTTTACCGTCTATCGATTACGACGGGTCAACGGATAGCCTAACATCAGCAATACCACCCAGACTGCGCCGGCGTACAATGACAGGCGTGTATCAGGGAAATAGCCAATCAAGGCGATGATAAAGACTAGGAAGATCACCGCGATACTCGACAATACGACACCGCCAGGCAGCGCAAATTTCAGCGATTTTGCCGCCTCTTTGCCCATTTTGATCCGTGAAGCAATTTGCGAGAGCAGGATCATAATCCACACCCATACCGTCGCAAAGGTCGCTAGTGAAGCGATCACTAAGAAGACTTTTTCCGGCATCAAATAGTTAAGCAGTACCGCAACCAACAGTGCCACCATCATAACGATTACCGTCACAGCCGGTGCGCCGCGTGAGGAAACCTTACGGAAAATGGCGGGCGCTTGCCCCTGCTCAGCCAATCCGTGCAGCATACGACCCACCCCAAAAATATCGCTATTGATCGCAGAGAGTGAGGCGGTAATGACCACAAAGTTCAGGATAGAGGCGGCAGCAGCAATCCCTAAATGCTGAAAGGTGAGTACAAACGGGCTGCCTTGGGTACCAACCTGGTTCCAAGGATAGATTGCCATAATCACGAACAGCGTCGCGACATAAAACACAAGAATACGCCAAGGGACGGAATTGATCGCTTTCGGAATCGATTTTTCTGGATTTTCGGCCTCTCCAGCGGTGATCCCAATAATCTCGATGCCGCCATACGCGAACATGACCATTTGCAACGAAAGCAACATACCGACTAACCCATGGGCAAAAAATCCGCCATGAGTCCATAAGTTAGAGATACCGGTGGGCTGCCCACCATTGCCAATACCCCAAATAATCATACCGAAACCAGCGATAATCATTAGCGTAATGGTGGCAATTTTAAAGAATGAGAACCAGAACTCGACTTCGCCGAAGGTTTTGACGCTCATCATATTAATTGCGCCAATAATAAATACGACACTCAGTACCCAAATCCAATGCGGGACTTCAGGGAACCAGACCCCCATGTAGACACCGAACGCTGTCACATCGGCGATACCGACGATCAATATTTCAAAACAGTAGGTCCAGCCAGTCAAATACCCTGCCCAAGGCCCTAAGTAATCATTGGCATAACGTGAAAACGAACTGGCTGAAGGGTTATTAACCGACATTTCGCCGAGGGCGCGCATAATAATGTAAGCCACTAACCCGCCGATAATATAGGCTAACAGTACACTTGGCCCAGCCATACGAATCGCATCTGCCGATCCGTAAAATAAGCCCGTTCCAATCGCCGAACCTAATGCCATAAAACGGATATGCCGGATACTCAATCCCCGCTTTAGGGTATTTTTTTGTTGCTTCATTTTCCGATCCCACAAATAAAAACCACGAGCCTTAGCCCGTGGTTGTTCACGTCAATACTGTTTTACTGCGTGGTTTTCACGCTAACAGTCTTGCCCTTCATTCTATCAATAATAGACGCCACAATAATAACGACTAATACTGGGGGTAACCACGATAAATTTTGTTCAGAGAGAGGCAAATGTTGCAAGCTCGCTGGGACGATCGAACTGAAATCACTGGCTTTTAATCCATCAATGATGCCGAATACCAAGCTAACCGCTATCGCAGGTTTGATGATGCGCCCCGCTTCTTGCCACCAATTTAGGGTAAAACTTAACAGTACCAATACGATACAAGGTGGGTAAATCGCAGTAAGCACTGGCACAGAAATCGCGATCAGGTGCGTTAAGCCGAGATTTGAGATAATCATCGCAAACACGCCAAGGATCACCACCAACGTCTTATAAGAGAGTGGGATATATTGAGCAAAGAACTCCGCACAGGCACAGGTCAGGCCAATCGCCGTTACCATACAGGCGATAAAAATAAGTACACCTAAGAATAGGCTGCCACCCGCACCAAAGGTATGTTGCACATACGCATGGAGAATCGCTGCACCGTTAGCGGATTGGCTAATTAAACTGCCGCTATCGGAACCGAGTTTGAACAGAGACAGGTAAACCAGCGTCAGACCGACCCCTGCAATTAATCCGGCGAATATAGTATAGCGAGTCAGTAACGTTGGATTCTCGATACCCCGCGAACGCGCAGCATTGACAATGACAATACCGAATACCAACGCTCCTAACGTATCCATGGTCAGGTAACCATTCACGAAGCCATTGGAAAATGCTGCGTGCTGATAAACCTCTGTCGCCGGCAGATTATTGCCTGCAGGCCACATCAATGCGGCAATACCCAGAATCGCCAGCGCGACAATTTTAACCGGTGCAAGGAAGTGACCAACGGTATCCAGAAGTTTTCCAGGGAACAGCGAGATCACGATGACTAAGAGGAAGTAGATTGCGCTATAGATGCCCAGCGCTAAGGAGTTTTCACCCACAAGAGGGCCAATTCCAACTTCAAAAGAGACCGTTGCCGTACGCGGCGTGGCGAAAAGCGGGCCAACAGCCAAATAACAGACCATCGCTAACACGATACCTGCCACTTTACCGACTGGCGTGCTCAGGCTATCCACCCCCCCGCCAACGCGCGCCAGCGCGATGACCGTTGCAACGGGTAAGCCTACCGCGGTAATTAAGAAGCCAATAGCGGAAACCCAAACATGTTCGCCGGATTGAATACCGACCATCGGTGGGAAAATAATGTTACCGGCACCGACAAACAGCGCAAAAGTCATAAACCCCAGCGCAAAAATGTCCCTAGTTGTTAAACGTTTCATCATAAATACTCTATGTCGCCCTGTCGTTTATAAAAGTTATAGTTTATTGACGATCACTTCCCCTTCTAAAAGCCTGGGCCAGAGGGATTAAAAAGTGAGATGGCGTTGTGCCACAAGCTCCGTCAAGGTCATAAGTAAATCTTTTATAACAAACAAAGGCAACAGAGCAAGCGTAATGCAGGAGGATATTCTAAAAAAGAGGATTAAAGCAGTAATTATGCTAAGTGTAGAGTGAAACATTTAGAAAATGATATGAGCGTTTTTTGTCCAGCCTAATGCAATAGCCTAAAAACGAACCTAACCTGTACCTCTTTTCTGCTTATCAATGGGGACCGCAGCACAATAGTCCCCTTGATTTTATTCCTTCAGCACAACAGATGACGAACCTTCAGAAACGATAAAGGATTTGGCCAATTGAAAACTAAAAACAGTTTGGTGATGAGGCTGACTTTCAATGCGCAATTTGCTGCCATGATGGCTGAGTGCATGTTTAACAATCGCTAACCCTAAGCCGCTACCGCCAGAATGGCGAGACCGTGCACCATCCACCCGGTAGAAGCGCTCCGTCAGTCGGGATAAGTGCTCAGGCGCTATCCCCGGTCCATTATCGATCACCTTAAATTCTGCGCCACTGGCGATTCGCTGCCAGCTAAGGGTAATTGTCGTACCATTCGGCGTGTGATTGATCGCATTAAACACTAGGTTCGACAACGCGCTACGCAATTGCTCCTCATTTCCCCGCACCGTTAAGCGTTGATCACTCTCGCAAACTACCTGATGTCGGCCATCGCTTAATGCGGTCGCATCAAGGTAAATTTGCTCCAGAAGTCGCGGAACGTCGATATGCTGTCGCATCTCATACGCTGGGGTTGCTTCGATTTTAGAAAGCGTGAGAAGTTGTTTGACCAGTTCTGCCATACGCTGCGTTTGAGATTGCATCGATGCTAACGCTTTTTGCTGGCTCGCGGGCGGCATCTCCCCCTCTTCCAGCATCTCGAGATAGCCTTGCAGAACGGTAAGTGGAGTGCGCAGCTCATGGCTCACATTGGCAAAAAAATTACGACGCATATTTTCGAGCTGATGAAGTTGGCTCACATCCCTACCGACGATCAACCATTGTTGATCGCTGTAAGGCATCACTCGAAATTCCATCTGCTGCCCATTGTTCAATCCTTGCACCAAAGGCTGAGTAAATTGTCGTTGCTGCAGATAACGCGAGAACTCGGGGTAACGCAGAAGATTTTGAATATTTTGACCATTATCCTCCGGCCACCGCAACCCAAGCAAATCTTGCGCTAAGCCGTTACACCAGAAGATATTGCCCTCTTCCGTGACCATCACTAAGGCATCAGGCAGTGACTCTGCCCCACTGCGAAACCGTTGAATTAATGAGCGTAATTCACTGCGCCGGCGCTTGTTGCGCTGTTGCATCAGCAGTAAACCGTAAAAGAGTGGCTCCCAACTGCCCCGTCCTGAAGGCGGGGTCATGCTCCGATCGATCCACAGCCAATGAGAGAGACGCAAGAGCTGTTTGAAGTGCCAGCCTATCAGCAGCAAGAGTCCAAGAATGATAGCGATGGCCGGTTGATGAAAAAAAAATCCGATGACCGAGGCTACAATAAGGACAAGACACAACTCAAGCAGAAGTGTTTTAAGCGATAATTTATCCAGCACCGTATCGCTCCCTAATAGCGTACTGAGAAACGGTAACCTGCGCCACGAACGGTCTGAATCATTTTTTCATAACCTGAGGGTTCTAATGCTTTACGTAAGCGTCGAATATGAACGTCCACGGTGCGATCTTCCACGTAAACGTTAGTGCCCCAGACCTGATTCAGTAAGTGTTCACGAGTATAGACTTTTTCGGGATGTGACATAAAAAAGTGCAGTAAGCGGTATTCTGTCGGCCCCATATCTACCGGGGTCTCCCCCGCCATCACTCGGTGCGAGCTGGGATCGAGCACAAGCCCTTGAATATCAATGAGTTCATCTTCTGGCATCGGGGAGATACGTCTAAGGATTGCTTTAATCCTCGCGATCAATTCTTTCGGTGAAAAAGGCTTGAGCATATAATCGTCGGCCCCGGCGTCTAGCCCGCGCACCCGATCTTCCTCTTCCCCTTTCGCGGTCAGCATCAGTACCGGGATATCGCGGGTAAAGGCCTCTTTTTTTAAATGCCGGATATACTGAATACCACTGCCGCCGGGCAGCATCCAATCCAGTAAGATCAAATCTGGCCAAGGCTCAATTAATTGTCGGAGAGCACGATCGTAGTCTTCTGCTTCGATTACGTCATAACCATTCTGTTCGAGTACAAAACAAATCATTTCACGAATGGGGGCTTCATCTTCTACTACTAAGATCCGCTTGGCCATTTTATCTCCAAAATTAACCCCTTACTTAGGCATAGGCGCCATTATCTGTCACTTTTATTACAGTTTTATGAATAACGGTAGTAACTAATCATCTTCCCTTAACGATTGCAAGTTTACCCCGAGGTGTTTTGTGCCCAATCGGTAAAGGCTATACTCCTGCCTTTATAACTTTAGAAGTGAAGCCTGATGAAAATAGTTCATACCTCAGATTGGCACTTAGGCCAGTTTTTTTATGCGCGAAGCCGTGCGGCGGAGCATCAGGCTTTTTTTCAGTGGTTGAAGGCGTTAGTCATTGAGCAAGAGGTCGAGGCCATCATCGTGGCTGGGGATATTTTTGATACTGCTACCCCGGCCAGTTATGCCCGTGAGCTATTAAATCAGTTCATTGTGTCGCTACAAGAGACGGGCTGTCAGCTTTATCTGCTGGCGGGCAACCATGATTCGGTGGCAACGCTGAATGAATCGAGAGAGCTGGTCGCCTGCCTCAATACCCATATTATTACTGGCCCGACGGAGCAAGGCGACTCGCCGATTTTTCCGTTAAAAGATAGACAAGGTAACGTTGCCGCAATCCTCTGCGCGATCCCTTATTTGCGACCGCGAGATATTCAGCTGAGTCAAGCCGGACTGTCGGCACGAGAGAAGCAACAAGACCTGTTACAGGCTATCACTGGCTATTATCAGGATATTTTTCAGCAAGCGCGTCACGTCCAGCAGCAGTATCAGGGCGATACTCTCCCCATCATTGCAACCGGCCACCTTACCGCGCTAGGCGTGACGAAGAGTGATTCTGTCCGCGACATTTATATCGGTTCGTTAGAAGCTTTTCCTGCAAGTGCCTTTCCACCGGCTGACTATATCGCGCTAGGGCATATCCATCGCCCACAAAATGTTAGCGGCGATAAGCCGATTCGCTATTCCGGTTCACCGATTCCGTTAAGCTTTGATGAGCTGGGGTCGTCGAAAAGTATTACTCTTATCACCCTAAGTGCCGGCCAGCCATTACAGTGGCAAGCGGTCGATATTCCGTGTTTTCAACCGATGCGCAGCTTGAAAGGGAACTTAAGTGAACTGGCTAATCAGCTAGCAGCCCTAGCACCACCGACACCTGGACAGAAAATCTGGCTGGATATCGAGATCCACCACGAGGAATATCTCAGCGATTTGCAACAACGGGTAGAAAAAATGGCCGAGGGCCTGGCCGTGGAAATTCTCTTACTGCGGCGTAAACGGCTTCAGTCCCCCCTCGCCCTCTCCACCAATGTTAAAGAGACCTTAAGCGAATTAACGCCTGAAGAGGTGTTTCGGCGGCGATTAGCCCAAGAGCCCTTGGAGGATGACCAGACTCACACCCTGCTGCAACTGTTCCGAGAAGTCTCCGCACAACTTGATGAGGCAGAAGAATAAGCGATGAAAATAGTCACGTTACGCCTTAAAAATTTAAACTCCCTACGCGGGGAGTGGTTTATCGACTTTAGGTTATCCCCCTTTAGCGATAATGGCTTATTTGCCATCACCGGAGAAACCGGCGCAGGAAAAACCACACTATTAGATGCAATATGCCTCGCGCTTTATCATCAGACGCCACGTTTAGGGGCGATCTCGCCGACGCAAAATCAGCTAATGACCCGTGGCACCAGTGATTGCATGGCCGAGGTTGAATTTGAAATTAAAGGGGAGACTTGGCGAGCCTTCTGGAGCCAGAACCGCGCAAGGAACGATCATCGAGGTAAGTTACAGCCGCCGAAAGTCGAACTGGCTCGCTGTGCCGATAACAAAATTTTCGCCGATAAGGTTTCGGATAAACTTAAGACTATCGAAACGCTTTCTGGTCTAAATTTCCAACGTTTTACTCGTTCAATGATGCTGTCGCAAGGGCAGTTCGCTGCGTTCCTGAACGCTCCCGTGTCGGAACGGGCCGAATTACTTGAAGAACTGACGGGTACCGATATTTATGGGCGTCTATCACAGCAGGTCTACGAGCGGCATAAGCAGTATAAGATCGAGCTCGACCAGTTGCAGGCCAAGCTCTCTGGCGTGACGCTGCTTAACGATTCGCAGCGTGAAGCCCTGTTTCAACAACGTAAAGAGTTAGCCCAAGAACGTGATGCCTTACAGCAACAGCTTGAACAGCTGCACAATGCACTGAATTGGCAGCACTACCATCTACAACTTGTTCAACAGGTCACCGATAGCCAGCAGGCGTTGGTCACGACTCAACAGCAAGCAGAGACCGTCGCCCCGCTACGGGAGCAGCTTGCTGCGTACCAACCCGCAGCGCAACTGTTACCCTTTTGGCAAGCCTTAGAGCAGTCGATTCATCGCCTAGCGGCGACACGCGCTCAGCAATCGACCTTACAACAACAGGTTGAACATACCGAACAGCAAATACAGAGCCGCTATCAAGCGTGGCAAAACACCGTTCAAGCGGAGCAGCAATTCCACGTCCATCAGCAGCAGCAACAGCAATTGCTGGTAGAACAGATTATTCCCCTTGATGAACGTATTAAACAGTTAACTCAGCAACAACAAGAGCTCGCACAGCAGCAACGTCCCTTGCAACAGACCTATCAGCAGACAGCCCAGCAGTTGAGTCTGTTAACCCAACAAGCGGACACTCAGCAGCAACGTCTTCGAGTGATTGAAGATTGGCAACAACGCTATCCGACACTGAGCGAGTGGGGACCGGAACTGGGAGGCTGGCAGCACACAGCCGCGCAGCTGTTGCGAGAAGAAAATGCTTATCAGGCCATGGTAAAGCAGCTTGAACAGCGGAAAAGTACATTGCATTCGCTAAGCCGTACACGGTCAGGCCAACAGCAACAGATTGATAACGCGCAACGTCTGGTTACGGAAAGCGAATCGGCCTTAACCGCTTTTCTACAACATCCTCTAGCACAAGAAGAAGCATCAGCTTTTGCGGCCCTAACGCAATGGCACCAACAACAGGGGCGATTAACCCCCTGCTATCAACAATTAATACGCTATTCAGATCAATGGCAAACGCAGAGAGTCGCGGCTGAGCAGGCGCAACAAGCACTTACCCGCAGCGAACAACAGTTGATCTCCTTGCAACAGCAGCAGCACCGGTATGCACAGCAGCTGGAAACTGAAACCGCGCACCTCAATGCCTTAGAGAAACTCTGTGTGCTAGAGCAGCAGGTCGCCGATTTGCAACGTCTGCGCGAAAGTTTGCAGCAAGGGGAGCCTTGTGCGGTGTGCGGTTCAACGTCCCACCCGGGTCATCCTGAAAGATCGGCGACTGTCCAGACATCCAACCATTTCCCTGCCCGCGATCAGCAGCGGGAAGCGGTCGATAGGCTTAGGCAAGCGCTTACTCGTTTGGAGGCTGACTGCCACAATAGTCAGCGCGAGGCACAGCAGCAACGCCAGCTACTCGATCAAGTGGAGGCGCGTATTTCCGACCTGCGCTCAACGTGGCAACACGAAACCGCGCAACAGGGTATTTCCCTGAGTCTTGAGGACCGTGAGGGACTGGAACAGGCTTATACTCAGCAGCAGGATTTTCAGCAGCGTTACCAGCAGGCGCTGGAACAGCAGCAGCGTCGTCACGCGGAGCGTGCTCAACTTGAGAAAATAGTTCATCAACATCAACAAGACCTACAACAGCAACAGCAGGCCGCGGCGTTAACCGACCAGCACTCTCGGTCAGAGCAGCAACAACTGGACACCCTAAGCCAGCAGGCACAAACCGCTCAAGAGGCGTTACAGCAGGCTTTAAAGGTCCTCTTACAGCATTTGGCACAGCATCAATTATCCCCGCTGCCCATAGCACAACTGGCTGAGACCTTGACGGAGTACCAACAGATTTGGCGAGAATACCAAGCACGCCAGAAAGAACGGCTCGCGGGGGAAACGGCTCTGCATACTTTGACAGAACGACTGGCATCCTTACAGCGCGAACAGACTCAGCGGGAAACGGAAATCCACCAGCGTCAGCAACAGTTGCTTGCTGGTGAGTCGGCTCTTCAGCAATGCCGAGCAGAGCGTCAGGCGTTGGTCGGTGAGCAGTCAGTCAGTGCGTTACGCCAAGCACTTGAAGAGCGTGCTGCGCAATATCGTCTCGACGAACAGCAGCATCGGCAGCTCTGGCAGAGTTGTAAAGATCAACAACAACAGACTCATGGCGAGATGCGCCAGATTATCACGCAGCTCGAGAGTCTGGTGACGCAGCATCAACACACTGAGCAACAGTTCGCTGAAGCATTACAGGCCTCACGCTTTAGCGACCAACAACAGTTCTTGGCAGCTCTCCTGCCTGAATCGGTTGTTAAGGACTACCAGCATAAAATCGATCAAGCGGCGCAGCAGATTGATCGTGCTAAAACGCGACTTCAGCAATCTGAACAGGCGGTGACGCAGCATAGCCAAACCCCTCCTCCCCTCGCAGATGAGACTGGCGAGACGCTGGCTGCACAACGCCACCAGCAACAGGAGCGCTACCAGCAGGTATTAGTTCAGCAAGGTGAGGTGGCTCAGCAGCTTCAAGCAGACGATACGCTGACTCAGCAGCAATCTTCGCTTATCGCGATGATCACCGAACGACAAGCTCACTTGGCCAATTGGGATCACCTTAACGATCTGATTGGATCGGCCAGCGGTGACAAATTCCGCCGTTTCGCTCAAGGGCTCACACTTGAAAACTTGGTTTGGCTCGCAAACCAACAGCTCGAACGCTTACATGGTCGCTATCGCTTACAGCGGACAGATCGAGACTTACTCGAATTACAAGTGGTCGATCAGTGGCAAGCTGACGAGTGCCGTGATACCAAAACCCTCTCTGGGGGCGAAAGCTTCTTGGTCAGTCTTGCGCTCGCCTTAGCGCTCTCCGACTTGATGAGTGAAAAGAACCATATCGATTCCCTCTTCTTGGATGAAGGCTTTGGTACGCTTGATGCTGCCACCTTGGATACCGCGCTGGACGCGCTGGATACGCTTAATGCCTCGGGGAAAATGATCGGCGTGATCAGCCATGTGGAGGCAATGAAAGATCGTATTCCGGTGCAAATTAACGTTAGGAAAGTGAATGGCTTAGGCTTTTCTTCCTTAGTCATCCGTCAGTAATCGCATGCTATAGTGGCTGAAACCCTCTGCTAAATTCAGTATGATACGCGCAGCGAAAAGCAAACAGAGGAAAGCAAATGTTGTGGTTTAAAAATATGATGGTCTACCGATTAACCCGAGAGATCCCTCTAGTTGCTGAAGAGATTGAAACGCAATTAGCGTCCAGCCAATTCACGCCTTGTGGAAGCCAAGATAAACTGGCTATGGGCTGGGTATCCCCCCTTGGTCCGCAGGGGAAGACCTTGGTGCATGCTAGCCAAGGCCAGCTTCTGCTTTGTGCCCGCAAAGAAGAGAAAATGCTACCGGCGACCGTGATCAAGCAGGCGCTTGAAGCCAAAGTGTTGAAGCTTGAAACAGAGCAACAGCGCCGTTTAAAGAAGACGGAAAAAGACTCTCTGAAAGATGAAGTCATTCATAGTCTGCTGCCGCGTGCCTTTAGCCGCTATAGTCAGACATGGATTTGGATCGATGTGCAACATCAGCGCGTAATCGTCGACAGCGGGAGTGCTAAAAAAGCCGAAGATGTGTTGGCCTTATTACGTAAAAGTCTCGGTTCATTACCGGTCGTTCCGCTAACGCTTCAGACCCCCGTGGAAATTACGCTGACTGAATGGGTACGTTCTGGCACGCCTAGTGCGGGTTTTACACTGCTGGACGAGGCCGAATTGAAAGCAACCTTGGAAGAAGGCGGCGTGATTCGCTGTAAAAAACAAGAGTTAGTCTGTGACGAGATCGCCCACCATATTGAGTCGGGGAAACGTGTCACTAAACTGGGCATTGATTGGCAAGAGCGCGTACAGTGCTTACTCAATGACGATGCATCGATCAAACGAATCAAGTTTAGCGATACGCTTCGTGAGCAAAATGATGATATTAGCCGTGAAGAAGCCGATTTACGGTTTGATGCAGATTTTGTGCTGATGACCGGTGAATTAGCGGCCTTTATCGATTCGCTTACCGAGAGTCTTGGTGGTGAGTCAGAACATTAACTGTGCCAAGGTGGCTGCCTGAAAACGGCAGCCTTTTATACTTTACAGATAGCGACAAAGATAAGCCGTAGGCTCCGCAACCTGTAGATGAAATTCGCTATGCGCCGGGACATTAAAGGCCGTACCCGCTTCGAACCACTGCCACTCAGTTTCACCCGGTAACAATACTTTCAATGCCCCACTGATCACCGTCATCTCTTCCGCTTTTGCTGTGCCGAACGTGTATTCACCCGTCGCCATAACCCCCACGCTGGCTTCGCCCGCAAGGCTATTTGCAAATCCAATCGATCTTACTTTACCTTCAAAATACTCGTTCGCTTTAAGCATACTATTTCCTTTTTAGAAATAAGGGTGAGTGATGAATGACCTTCAGGGAGTGCGAGACATTAGGCCGTTAATGAGTCCCGGCTTAATGCCGTTAAAATATCTATCACGATTTTTTCCGGCGGTTGATTGGCATCGATCGTGTGATGAGCCGCCTGCTGATACAGCGGAAGACGTTGTTGAAGCACGTCATAAAGCTCTTCTGTAATCGGCCTGCCTGTCAGGGTTGGACGTTGCCCTATTTCGGGATCGGCAGTCAGACGATTAACCAGTACATGGTGATCAACACTTAACCAAATCACCGTTCCGGCCTCACGCATGTGTCGACGATTATCCTCCCGGAGAATAATCCCTCCGCCCGTGGCGACTACGGTATTCTCTGACGTCACAGTAAGCAGTGCATGATGTTCTTGTTGGCGAAAAGTGTCCCAACCGTGCTGTGCGACGTAGTCTGCGATACTTTGGGCGAGTTGTTGTTGTAGCTGTTGATCTGTATCGCAAAAATGATAGCTGAGTTGACGAGCGAGTAATTTACCTACTGTCGTTTTTCCACAGCCTCGGGCACCGATTAGGTATACCGGAAATGACATAATCAGAACATCCTCTACCGCCGCCTGGCGGACGTCTCCATAGTAAGTGATCTGTAGGCATCATAACTGGATTACGGGTAGACGGCTATCCCGCTTAGGCTAAGAAAACACATTTATTTACGGCTACCCCCTTTCCTTTGCTGTAACTAACCCCATATCATCAGCTAAGTAGAGCGTTCCAGCCTATCGCAGGAGTGCCAAAGTATCTTGTTGCTTATAAGAAAAGAGAGGTTTCTGATGCAAACTGAAGAACAAAAACTCATCGATGACCTGTTTGGTCGCCTGCAACAGGCAGAAACGCAATCCAGCGCGCGTGATAGCGGCGCGGAACAGCGGATTAAACAGCATTTACAGTCGCAACCCGATGCCCCTTATTACATGGCTCAAGCCATCATTATCCAAGAGGCTGCATTGAAGAAACTGAATGATCGGGTGGCGCAACTCGAGCGTCAGGCCGCTGAGCAGCCTAAACAAAGTAGTGGTGGTTTCCTTTCCGGCCTATTTGGCGGTGGCAACAGCCGTCCGCAAAATGCGCCACAACAAAATAGCGGCTGGGGTGGTAATGCACAAAATTCCGCCCCACAACAAGGTTATAATAGTGCCCCGCAACAGCCTGCGGCGCGTGGTACTGGCTTCTTAGGCGGCGCCTTACAAACCGCAGTAGGGGTTGCTGGAGGAGTGGTAATGGCGGATATGCTAACGAGCATGTTCCACCATTCTCAGCCTGAAGAGATCGTCAATATCATCAATGAGCCACCACTCGAACAACCGAATTACGATTCGAATCTAGATACTTTCAATCAACAAGCAGATTCCAGTGATTTCAATAATGATTGGGAGTCACCACAGAACAACGATAACAGCAGTTTCTTTGGTGATAACAGCTTTGGCGACGATGACGACAGCTTCCTATAAGCGTCACATTAAGGCTTATCGCGCTCGGAACCACTTATCAAGTTCGTTAGCAAATAGCTGACGATCTTTTTGACTCAACGCTGCGGGCCCACCAGAGGGTATCCCGCTGGCACGCAGCGTTTCCATAAAGTCACGCATCACTAAACGTTGTTTGATTGTTTCACGAGAATACCGTTCGCCACGCGGATTAAGCGCCTCTCCCCCCTTATCCAACACTTCTGCTGCCAGCGGAATATCACTGGTGATGACCAACTCACCCGGCCCCACACGCTTTACAATTTCGTTATCGGCTACATCGAATCCCGCTGCAACCCGCAGCGTGCGCAGATACTCTGACGAGGGAACGCGTAAAGACTGATTCGCGACGAACGTCACTATCGTCTGGGTTCTTTCCGCTGCGCGGTAGAGCACTTCCTTAATGACCACCGGGCAGGCATCGGCATCAACCCATATCATGTTTATTCTCCATCTATACTTATGGTGAAAGATAATTGTGTATAGTAATAACTTCTCATGGATTTGTCATAGATAAGGTTTAACAGCGATATGAAAAACGTAAAGATAGGCTTTTTAGGGTGTGGCAATATGGCCAGCGCAATGATTAGCGGCTTAATCAAAAGTCAGGCCATACCCGCTGAAAATATTCTCGTCTTTGACCGTAAACCTAAAACGAATAGCGATCTTCACGACCAATTTGGCGTGACAGCGATGGATAGCGCTAATCAACTCGCCGAAAAAGCGGACTACCTGATTGCTGCCGTGAAACCCAATGCCTTGCTGGCAACACTTGATAAGCTCTCTGCTGATCTGCGTAAAGAAACAGTGATCGTATCGGTCGCGGCAGGTGTGACGTTAGATGCTTTAGCTTCAGCGCTGCCAAAAGCGCAAAAAATTATCCGTGTCATGCCAAACACGCCTTGTCTGGTGGGAGAAGGCATGAGCTCTATCACCCCTAACAGTCATGTCACGGAACAAGAAACTGAGACGGTGGTAACACTGTTTAGCCAATTCGGTAAAGCCGAAGTCGTCAGCGAAAGTCTGATCCATGCAGTAGTTGGTGTCAGTGGTTCAGCCCCTGCGTATATTTATATCTTAATTGAAGCCATGGCGGATGCTGCAGTCTTAGCGGGTATGCCTCGTGTAAAAGCTTACCAATTTGCTGCACAAGCAGTGAAAGGTTCGGCAGAAATGGTATTAGAGAGCGGTAAACATCCTGGCGAATTGAAAGATAATGTGTGCTCACCCGGCGGTACTACTATTGAAGCCGTGGCCATGCTGGAAGAGACCGGCTTTCGCTCGTCGATTATGCAAGCCATGCAAGCTTGTATCGCAAAATCGGATGCCTTAAGCAAGAAATAGCGTAGGAAAAGTAAGAGGTTAAGGGCGTTGAATCGCACCTAAGGAAAGTATTGCTAGAAAGAATCACCCAATACGGTATCCCCGATATTGGGTGATTAAATTTTAAGATTTCTTCAGGCAGCTACTCATAAATGACTTACGTTCTGTACCGGCTAATTTCTTATCTTTAGCGGTAGCATTACAAGTCTTCATTTTTTGCTGCTGGGCAGTTAAGCCAGACGCTTTACTGTCTTTCTTCAAACAATTACTCATAAAGCTCTTACGGCTATCGCCTTTTAAGCTTTGTGAGCTCGCCTGCTGATTGCATACCGTCATCTTTTGTTGCTGAGCGGTTTTTTCAGCTGCTGAAGCATAACCTGCGACTAAAGTCGTTGCTAAGGCAAGCGTCATTAACATCTGTTTCATTCTACTTCTCCTTATGAGTCAATAGTGTAATTCACAGATACTCTGTAGAATTATTTAACAGAATACACCGGATTTATGAAGGTTCGAAGAAACTATTTGTTAATTAACGTGATTGGCTATAGCCAAAATGAGGACCACCTGGGCCGCCGCCACCACCGCCGCCGCCGCCGCCACCTGGGCCACCCCAAGGGGGTAAAATGCAGCCGCTTAAGCTTGCGGTGAGTGCCAGCACCGATACAATTTTAATTAATGTTTTCATCTGCACATCCTTCTTTTTCTCAGAGATTGAATTCTATCTCGAGAACCAACCAGAAAAATCTGCAACTGAATGGGGTTAATACTTAATAACCGAGCTTAACTCAACCCCTACACTCGGTTGATTAAATGCTTGCACTCTTAACGGATCAACCGCAATAGACTCGGGTGATAATGCCCTTATCATCGGCAAGAAAATTTAGTCTACGTAGGACAAAGTCCATTGAGACTGATGCATAAGCAGGTATCGCCCTGACAGGTTGTTCGAGTTGTAAATCATCAACTGCCGTCAGCGGCTTTCCGACATAATTTTGAAATTGAGAGGCGCTACACATATCGTCATCCGGTAGATACTTCGGATGCGCGGCTTGGTCGGGATGGCTGCAAGCAGAGAGTAGCGAGCACAGTAGTAGAGAGGGCAGTAGCGTGAAACGTTTCATAAAAGCCTCATAGAACGCTCTATCAATCGGGAGCTCGCAGTAAGATTGCCTTAGCTCCCGAGTAGAGGATTAATTATGACGATCCTGTTCAAAGTGTTTTTTGAATTGCTCGTAAATCGACAACATATTACTGGCATCGCCTTGCAGGGGACTTAACTTTCCTGCTCGTACTAATTCGACGACAAGTTGTAGGGCGGCTTGTTTAGGATGCTTGTCTGGATGAGCGATATTTTCATTATCCAAGGGACGTGGGGGTAATTCCGACATAATTAACCTTATTTTCTTAAACGTAATGGCAAGGATAGTGTAACTCAGTTGACGCTTTTCTGGCAGAATAGTGGCAGTGAAAATTAGATAATCTCATTAAATGACAATGGGCCTTCCCTAAACCCACACAGGAGTCAGGTATGCTAATAGGATTTGTATTACTGGTGAGCGCTTGTGGAAACGATGCTTGCGATGCCTTACCCGTAACAGAGACTATTTACCCCACTCTCGTAATGTGTCAACAAATGGAAGCGCGCGTTCACAAGGTAAGACCTAATGTTGTATTACTGTGTGGTGAAGTCCACCGAGACCATCCCGATTAATCATGGTTGATGATTCGTTACAACGCACGGATAACCCTGACGTGAGAGCTGTGGCTCGTCGCCCACGTCGACCCACGGGGCATTGGGTTTATTATTTACTTGAAGAGGGGCTATTATGGCCCTGCCCTGTTCACTGGGAGTGGGAAAACAGTTATGGCGGGTGGCTACCCTTCTATTGTTCACCGACATTAGACTATATCTCAGCGGATCCGAGTAAAGTTGTGAAGCGGCCCAAGACGTCGGCATCGACTACCGCAACGGTGGCACGATTGAGGGAGGTTAAGTTGCAGGGACGAGAAGAAGAGTGACGCCGAAGCGTCACCGATAGCACTATGCGTTGAGCGTATAGTCGAGAGTAATTTCAGCATCGAACAGTTGTGATACTGGGCAACCCTCTTTGGCTTGATTGATGATTTTGTCGAACTCTTGTTCATCAATGCCCGGTAGCTCCACGTTGCTCTTTAGTGCAACTTTAGTAATTTTGAAGCCTTCGCCCGCTTTATCTAACGAGACTGTCGCCGTGGTATCAATACTTTTCGGGGTATGCCCTGCATTACCAAGCATCAGGGACAGTGCCATGGAGAAACATGCAGCATGGGCGCCGCCGAGTAATTCTTCAGGATTGGTACCTGTCTTACCTTCAAAGCGGGTATTAAATCCGTAAGGCTGTTCGCTAAGTGCACCACTTTCGGTGCTAACTGTGCCTTTACCTTCTTTGATTGGACCTTCCCAATGCGCTGAACCACTTTTCAGAATCGTCATAACCACTCCTAGTCAAAGTATGTTTCATTCAGTATAGAAGTGATTAGCGAATCTTCAACCTCATCGAGGGGAGGTATTATTTTTAAAGTCGATCATCACTCGGCCAGCGATCTTGCCAGCATGCATTTCGTCAAAAATTGTGTTGATCGCTTCAATCGGGCGTAGTGTCACTTTCGGCGTGACTTTTCCTTCTGCCGTAAACTGAAAGGCTTCCGCCAAATCGGTACGCGTCCCCACTAAAGAGCCGACAACGTGTATTCCATCTAGGACTACACGTGGAATATCGAGGGCCATCGATTCTGGGGGTAAACCAATCGCGACCACTTTCGCTCCAGCCCTAACGCTAAATACTGCTGACTGAAAGGCAGACTTCGCTACGGCGGTCACCAGTGCGGCATGGGCACCACCGCATTTCTCTTGAATTATTGCGGCTGCATCGTGATCGCGTGAATTAATCACGATCTCCGCTCCCATCGAGGAGGCCAAAGCCAATTGTTGCTCGTTAATATCCACTGCAATAACTTTGGCATTGAACACGTTTTTAGTATATTGCAAAGCAAGGTTGCCCAGTCCCCCTAAGCCGAAAATGGCTATCCACTCACCTGGACGAATATCGCTGACCTTAAGCCCTTTATAGGTTATAACCCCCGCACAGGAAATACTGCTGGCCGCCACGGAGTCCAGCCCTTCCGGCACTTTTCGCCGAACGACACAACGTTTCCCTCCCTGAATTACAGTATTCACAATGTCCACAGCCTTGATAGAACCAGGCCACACTAGCGCGATCGCCGAGCTTTAATGCGGTCACACCAGGCCCTAATTGACTAACAATACCTATCCCTTCATGACCCAGTACGACTCCCGTTTTATCGCCAAAATCGCCATTCTTGACGTGTAAATCGGTATGGCACACACCACAGCATTCCATAGTGAATAATGCTTCACCATGCTCTAAGGGCCTTAGATGTTTGTCTTCAATACTGACTCGATGATCGTGAATGACTAAAGCGGCTTTCATCTCGTACCTCTCAGTAAAAGTGATTAACAATCCACCGCCACTCTACGCCTTTGCCCTTTATGTAAATTGAATCAAATCAAATATTAGCCGACGAATAGTTACGTTTTCATGGCTTATTTGATGAGTAGCACAACTTATAACGCCTCAAGCGCCTGCCTTAAATCGGCAATCAAATCGTCAGCATACTCTATTCCTATCGAGATACGGATGGTGGTATCAAAGATGGAAAATTTTTCACGAACAGCTTTGGCTACCCCTGAGTGAGTCGTTGACGCAGGATGGCTGATAAGTGACTCCGTTCCGCCTAAACTCACTGCTAATTTGAATATTTTCAGTGCATTAAGGAAACGAAAAGCTTCAGCTTCATTCTGCCCTACCTCAAACGAAAAGGTAGACCCTCCGCCGGTACACTGTTTATCGTAAAGCGCGCTTAATTGGCTTCCTGGTGTGAAAAGAGGTGGATAGGTAACGGCTGATATTTTCGCATGCTGCTGAAGATAACGAGCGACATGCTGCGCATTATCTGCCGCTTTCTCCATACGTAACTGTAATGTTTCTAAAGAACGCCCTAACATCCAACTGGTGTGAGGATCTAACTGTGTCCCAATGGCGCTACGCATCTGTTTAATCTTTGTAATGAGCGTGTGACTCCCCAGTGCGGCCCCTGCCACGAGATCAGAGTGGCCACCGACATATTTAGTCAATGAATAGACGGTAATATCGGCCCCCAACGCCAAAGGTTTCTGGAAAATAGGCCCTAATAATGTGTTGTCACAGACAATATAGGGCCTAGTTCCCTGTTGCTGCTCCAGCTCATCGGCTAATTGAGCGAGTAAGCTGATATCTGTCATAGCATTAGTGGGATTGGCGGGGGTTTCGGCAAAAATTGCGGTAATTGGGCCCCGCTGCGTGGCTTGATTAGCATCCTGTCGTAATACGGAAAGATCACTTGTGTCTTGGAGGGGAAAAGATTGAATACCAAAACGGGATAGCGTCTTATTAAATAACGTTTCAGTCCCTCCGTATAAGGGTTGAGACGTTAAAATAGTCTCCCCTGATTGACACAGCGCCATCAAGACTGTGGTGATGGCTGACATCCCTGAAGAGAACAGCACTCCCCGCTCAGCCCCTTCATATAACGCTAAACGGTCTTCGACAATCTCACTATTGGGATGATTGAAGCGTGAATAGACTAGACCTTCTCTTTGCCCCTCCGGTGCAGGTGTACGACCACTGGTGACGTTAAAAAATGTTTTTCCTTCTTCTGCAGTACGAAAGATAAAGGTCGAGGATAAAAATATCGGCGGTTTGACTGCTCCCTCCGACAACATGGGGTCGTAGCCATAACTGGTCATTAGCGTCTGAGGGTGGAGCACATGCTCGCCCTGTGCGGTACTGAGGGTTTTACGATCGCCCATAATATCTCCTTGAGGTTCTGAAACTGTGTAGGCCATTAAACAGAAGAGGGAGTGTAGCGAAAGTTTTCAGTTTTGCTTAATCACCTTTATTAAGAAGATTATGCTAAAAAAAGATATTGACCTAGATAATAGCTTGGTAAGAAGAATGGTTTATCCATAAAAAAGGGGCTGGCCACTGGCCAACCCCTTGTTCATTATTAACTTTTCGATGTCGCGTTAGCGAGACCTTAGTTAAGACGCTCTTTGATACGAGCTGACTTACCAGTACGCTCACGCAGGTAGTACAGTTTAGCTTGACGTACAGCACCACGACGTTTGACAGTAATGCTGTCAATAACAGGTGAGTGAGTTTGGAAAACACGCTCAACACCTTCGCCGTTTGAAATCTTACGAACAGTGAATGCAGAGTGCAGACCGCGGTTACGGATAGCGATAACCACGCCCTCGAATGCCTGCAGACGTTTTTTAGAACCTTCAACGACCCATACTTTCACTTCCACGTTGTCACCTGGACGGAAGGAAGGTACGTCCTGTTTCATCTGCTCTTGTTCAATTTGTTTAATAATGTTGCTCATAATTGTATCTCTTATCCTGGGTAAACTGATATTAAGGGAAGTCAGACTTCCTCATCATCATGTTGTTGTTGATATTCCTTGCGGAACGTATTCAACAATTTTACTTGCTCTTCAGTCAGAGCCAGGTTTTCCAGAAGTTCAGGTCTTCTTAACCAAGTACGTCCTAGCGACTGTTTCATGCGCCAGCGCTTTATCTCGGCATGATTTCCCGACAGTAATACTGCAGGGACCTCTTCACCTTCTAGCACCTCAGGTCGGGTATAGTGTGGGCAATCGAGTAAACCGTCTGAAAATGAGTCTTCATCTGCCGAGGCTTGTTTTCCTAGTACACCAGGAATAAACCTTGATACAGAATCAATCATCGTCATTGCCGGTAACTCACCGCCACTCAAAACATAATCGCCAATTGACCATTCTTCATCAATTTCGGCATTGATTACACGTTCATCAATCCCTTCATAGCGGCCACAGACAAAAATTAATTTATGCTGCGTCGCTAATTCACAAACCCCTTGTTGATCGAGTTTGCGACCTTGAGGCGAAAGATAAATCACTTTCGCTTTATCACCCGCTGCGGCTCTTGCTGCATGAATAGCATCCCGTAAGGGCTGCACCATCATTAACATTCCAGGCCCACCACCGTAAGGTCGATCATCTACGGTGCGGTGCTTGTCATGCGTGAAATCACGAGGACTCCAGCATTGAATGTCCAGCAGGCCGTTTTTGACCGCTCGGCCAGTTACCCCGTACTCGGTAATCGCTCGAAACATTTCAGGAAACAGGGTGATAACACCAATCCACATATTTCGTCGCTCAGTTACCGTGATATCCGGAGATCAAAAACCAGGATCCCAATCCACTTCAATGGTAGAAGTGTCGAGATCGACTTTTCTGATAACCTGTTCATCAAGAAACGGAATTAACCGCTCCTTCGCACCAAAAGCATCTTTCAGGTTTGCCTTAACGACTAAAACGTCGTTCGATCCGGTTTCCATCAAATCAATGACTTTCCCCATCTCGTAGCCTTGTAGGTTAACCACCTTACAACCCATTAGGTCTTTCCAGTAGTAATCACCATTATCCAACGCAGGCAAGTCAGCAGCGTTAACCGATATCTCGGCATTCGTCAATTGGGCTGCTGCATCACGATCATCAATACCTTTGACCTTGATAATCAGATCCTGATTGTGATGACGCCAACTCTCCAGTTCGATCAACTGCCATTTACCAGCGTGTTGAATAAACCAAGGTTGATAGTCAAAAATACTTTCAGCATTTTCGGTGGAGGAAAACACTTTGAGCCAACCGCGAATCCCGTAGGGCGCACCCAACTTCCCCAAAATAAGTGGGTTAGCAGGAGGCTGTGCGGAGTTAGTTTTGGTCATGCTCACCACCGTGACAGATTAAGCTGCTTTTTTTGCTTCTTTGACTAGTGCATTCACACGATCAGACAGAGTTGCACCCTGACCAACCCAGTGTTCAATGCGATCTAAATCAAGACGCAGACCTTCAGCCTGGCCAGAAGCAACCGGGTTGAAGAAACCAACACGCTCGATAAAACGACCGTTACGTGCATTGCGGCTATCAGTGACAACCACTTGGTAGAACGGACGCTTTTTTGCGCCGTGACGTGCTAAACGAATTGTTACCATAACATCCTCTTAAGTTAATAAAACAACTGGGCCCCATCGAGGAACGGGGCCCAGGTGCAATATAAAAGCCCGAAAATTTTACTTATTTTGGCGTAAAAAGCAACCGATAATGTAAAATCGCTCGGGTCTTTTCGTTTTGGGCTTAGCGCCCAGGGAATCCAGGTGGCATCATGCCTTTCATGCCACGCATCATCTTGGCCATACCACCCTTCTTCATTTTTTTCATCATGCGCTGCATATCATCGAATTGCTTAAGCAGACGATTCACATCCTGAACTTGTAACCCACAGCCTGTCGCAATACGGCGTTTACGTGATCCCTTGATAATCTCAGGCTTAGCACGTTCTTGGCGCGTCATGGAGTTGATGATGGCTTCCATACGGACCAACACCTTATCGTCCATTTGCGATTTCATGTTATCTGGCAGCTGGCCCATGCCTGGTAATTTTCCCATCAGGCTAGTCAGTCCACCCATGTTACGCATCTGCTTTAATTGCTGCAGGAAGTCATCTAAATCGAAACCATCGCCACTCTTAAGCTTCTTCGCCAGTTTTTCAGCTTCTTTGTGGTCAACTTTACTTTCAATATCTTCGATAAGAGAAAGCATGTCGCCCATGCCTAAAATCCGCGAGGCAATACGATCTGGGTAGAACGGATCTAGGGCTTCGGTCTTTTCACCGACACCCATGAATTTAATGGGTTTACCCGTGATATGACGAATTGACAGTGCCGCACCACCGCGCGCATCACCATCAACTTTGGTTAGTACGACGCCGGTCAGCGGCAGTGCTTCGTTAAACGCTTTTGCCGTGTTCGCCGCATCTTGTCCGGTCATGGCATCGACGACAAACAGCGTTTCGACTGGGTTAAGCGCTGCGTGGACATCTTTAATTTCGTCCATCATCGCTTCGTCGACGTGTAAACGCCCTGCGGTATCGACGATTAGCACATCATAGAATTTTAACTTCGCTTCTTTCAGTGCTTGGTTAACGATATCAACAGGCTTCTGACTGACATCAGAAGGGAAGAAATCGATATTCACTTGCTCGGCTAACGTTTCAAGCTGGCGAATCGCCGCTGGACGGTATACGTCGGCGGAGACCACTAATACTTTTTTCTTCTGCTTTTCGCGCAGAAATTTACCAAGCTTACCGACACTGGTGGTTTTACCCGCACCTTGCAGGCCAGCCATTAGAATGACCGCTGGAGGCTGTGCCGCGAGGTTCAAGGCATTATTTTCAGCGCCCATCGCCGCAACTAGTTCATCACGCACAATTTTGATGAACTCTTGACCCGGCGTGAGGCTTTTATTCACGTCATGGCCGACGGCACTTTCTTTTACACGGGCGATAAAATCGCGTACAACCGGAAGCGCCACATCGGCTTCTAGTAAAGCCATGCGGACTTCACGCAACGTTTCTTTAATATTTTCTTCGGTCAGCCTGCCGCGACCGCTGATATTGCGCAGTGTTTGCGACAATCGATCTGTTAAGTTATCAAACATTATCCACTACTCAGATGTAGGCTGGCGAAGCCGCCTGTGAGACATATTGTGCCTATCATAGCATGAAGTTACAGAGATCTCTGCAATTGTACTGAGATCGTTTGGCGCAGGCTGCAGGTAACGTTATACTGGATGTTTACTGGCAATATTTAAACGAATCCATCATCTATGTCTTTGTTTGCGATAGTGGCGTTATTCGCCTATTCCCTAAGTCTTGCGCTAATCATACCTAGCCTGCTGACTCGCAGTAATGGCTGGCGGATGATGGCGATGCTTTCTGCGATTGTGGCGCTTATTTGCCACGGTGTCGCCATTGAGCAACGGATCTTCAATCTCGAAAGCAGCCAAAACTTTAGCCTGCTCAATATCGGCTCGGTAATCAGCCTCATCATCTGCGCGGTCATGACCATCGTCGCCTCGCGTAATCGGGGCTGGCTTTTACTGCCCTTTGTCTACACCTTTGCCCTGATCAATCTTGCATTTGCAACCTTTGTACCGAATGCGTTTCTCACCCATTTGGAAGCGACTCCAGGTATGTTAGTGCACATTGGGTTAGCGCTTTTTGCCTATGCAACGCTGATCATTGCGGCACTCTATGCCCTGCAACTGGTCTGGATTGATTATCAGCTTAAGAATAAGAAGCTCTCTTTTAATCATGAAATGCCGCCACTGATGGTGTTAGAACGTAAGATGTTCCATATCACCCTAGTGGGATTCGTCTTACTGACCTTAGTCTTGGCCAGTGGTATTTTTTACTTACAGAATTTTTTTAGCGCTGAGAACATGGATAAGGCTATCCTTTCTTTCTTAGCCTGGTTTGTTTATCTCATTTTACTTTGGGGACACTACCAAAAAGGTTGGCGAGGACGTCGTATCGTCTGGTTCAATTGTAGTGGCGCCTTTCTGCTCACGATGGCTTACTTCGGTAGCCGCGTACTCCAGCAATTACTCACTCATTAAGGATTGTTTCAGTGGACTCTGTCTCGACCACGTCGTTGATTATTATTTTAGTTGTTATGGTTTTAGTTTCTGCTTGGTTCGCCGGTTCTGAAACCGGCATGATGACGCTTAACCGCTATAAGTTACGGCATCATGCAAAGCAAGGAAACCGTGCAGCAAAACGTGTTGAGAAACTGCTGAAGCGCCCTGACCTACTGATAAGCCTAGTGCTTATCGGTAATAATTTAGTCAATATTTTAGCCTCCTCACTGGCGACAATCGTCGGGATGCGCCTGTACGGTAATGCGGGTGTCGCCATTGCCACCGGGGTATTAACCTTCGTCGTCTTAATTTTTGCTGAGGTTTTACCTAAAACCATCGCCGCACTCTATCCGGAAAAGGTCGCCTACCCAAGTAGCCTTTTACTCGGCCCGATTCAAACAGTCATGTTACCCATCGTTTGGTTATTAAATACTATTACCCGCTTTTTAATGCGCTTGGTCGGGATTAAAACTGAGACATCGATGAGCTCGGCATTGAGTAAAGAAGAGCTAAGAACCATTGTGTATGAGTCGCGTAATTTGATGTCGCGCCGTAATCAAGATATGTTGCTTTCCGTGTTAGACCTTGAGAAGGTGACCGTAGACGATATTATGATCCCGCGTAACGAAATCGTTGGGATAAACGTCAACGACGATTGGAAAACATTAAGCCGTCAGCTGACCCATTCGCCTCATGGTCGTTTGGTACTCTATCGCGATACCCTTGAGGATTGCGTCGGCATGCTACGTGTACGTGAAGCTTGGCGTACCATGAACGATAAGCGTGAGTTCACTAAAGAGAATTTATTGCGGGCGGCAGATGAAATCTATTTTATTCCAGAAGGAACTGCCCTTAACCAACAGCTCGTCAAGTTCCAACGAAATAAGAAAAAAACGGGTCTAGTCATTGATGAGTACGGCGATATTAAGGGCTTAGTGACTATCGAAGATATATTAGAAGAGATTGTAGGGGATTTTACCACCTCGATGTCCCCTTCTTTAGCCGAAGAAGTGATGCCACAAAATGATGGATCAGTGCTGATTGATGGCAGTGCTAATGTTCGTGAAATTAATAAAGCCTTTAACTGGGACCTACCAGAAGATGGTGCGCGCACAATTAACGGTATGCTGCTTGAGTTCCTTGAAGAAATTCCAGAGACAAACACTAAAGTGAAGCTGGGCACCTTTGCTATCGATATTCTTGATGTGCAAGATAATATGGTCAAGCAGGTTCGAGTGGTCCCTAATAAGCCTCTTAAACAGAGTTAATCTCCTTCCTCACAACGCGACGCCCCGTCGCGTTTTTTATTTATCAAGCAATTCCCAGCTGTTTTCAAGACAAAAAGACTTTCTGTGCCATGCTTAATTAACTTACTGAAAATCAGATTTCACTTAGTTCGTTCGCGTGTCACAAGGAGAAACTTTTGAAGAATAGTCAATACCATTCCCCTGTTCGTCAACAAGGCACTGTTGGTCTAGGTGATTACGCCGCGATTGGCGAAGGCCGTTCAGTCGCATTGATTGCACCCGATGGCGGTATCGACTGGTGGTGCGTTCCGCATATGGACTCCCCTGCCCTATTCGACCGCATACTGGATAAGGATATTGGAGGCTACTTTAGTCTGACCCCTATGGAAGAATATAGCGTTCAGCGACGTTATCGCGAAGACAGTAATATCTTAGAAACTGAGTTTATTACCGCCTCCGGCCGAGCGTTACTTACCGAATCAATTAATAGTAATTTAGCGGGCCCTCTCCCTTGGAATGAATTAGCCAGAAGAATTGAAGGTAAAGAGGGCAATATCAATTTTCAACTCACCATTCGGTTTGGCACACAAGTGGAGACTCGCTCACCTTGGCTCGACACCACCGCACAAGGCAATATTTTCCATATCGGTGACTTGATGGTGATGCTACGCTGCAGCGATGATGTTGAGATCAAGACCTGTGAAAATAATCAGGTCATCGCCCAGTTAACCAGCCAACCCTCTTCCTCATCGCTCTGCGCACTATTAGTCTCTCATGCTGAACCCTTAGCCGTTCCGACAATCGACGCAATTGATAAGCGTATCGAGACCAGTCATCTTGCGTGGCAAAACTGGGTAGAAAACTTGAGTTATCAAGGGAGCTATCCACAGCATGTCACCCGCTCTGCGCTCGCATTAAAGTTTCTCTGGTTTTCTCCGACAGGTGCGCTTGCAGCCGCCGCCACGACATCACTCCCTGAAGGTATCGGCGGTGAGAAAAATTATGATTATCGTTATGCTTGGATCCGCGATGCCTGCTTAATCATTAAATCTTTCGTTTATTTAGGTGCGCTAGAAGATTGCCAAGCCGCCTACTCTTGGCTGTCGAAAACCATTATGCGTCACGGTGAGGAACTGCTTACCTGTTACACTTTGGAGGGCGGAGAGGTTCCCGCTGAAACCTACTTAGCGTTACAGGGTTACCAAGACTCGCAGCCTGTACGGAAAGGAAATAATGCTCGCGACCAGCGTCAACTCAGTATGTATGGGGATATGTTAGCGGTCGGACAGTTATTCGTCCAATCCGGCCATATTCTTGATTTAGAGACTTCACGGCTATTATGCCGTTTGGCCAACCAATGTGCCGACCGCTGGCGATTAAAGGATTCTGGTATGTGGGAGCTACCGGACCTGCAGCACTATACCCATTCTAAGATGGCATGCTGGCTCGCTTTAGATGCTGCTGTGGAATTAGCCGACGCGGGGCACCTTGAGGCCACATGGCGCGATCGCTGGGCAGCAGAGCGCGACCGTATCGCGCAATGGGTGGAACAGCACTGCTGGTCGGAAACCCGTCAGACTTACCGATTCTATTCTGATGATAATGATGAATTGGATGCAGCCTTAACCCTGGTCTATCGATACGGTCACCGCATTAACAAACCGCGCATGCTTGCAACCTATCGCGCCATGATTGACGAGCTCGGTCATGGTGGACCCCATCTCTATCGTTACAGCCATGTCGAGAAAGAGGAGAGTACTTTTGTCGCCTGCTCATTTTGGATGGTCGAGGCGCTCGCTGCGCTAGATGAAAACGCACTGGCCGAGCAAAATATGCAAACGATTCTTGAGACTTTGTGTGATAGAGGCAATGTCGAGACCTTCAATGAGATGTTTGATATTCGTACTGGAGAATGGCGAGGAAATCTTCCGCAGGGATTAAGTCATTTAGCGTTAATTTGTGCGGCGCAAGCACTAGGAAATCAGCCGTTGTCTGGCTGTTAGAAAGGGTGCTACCCGCCAAGGCGGGTAGCAGATATCTTTAGACTGCTTTCCACTCTTGTTCAACTTCTTGTAGCGTTTTAGACAAGATAACTTTGTTATCGTCAACACTTGTCACCCATGCTAGCGGGATCAAGTGGTGGCTGCCATCTGCATTGGGTGATTTTTTAACCAACTTGATTTGGTCTTCACTTTCAAAATGGTCGACAACGCCCACAAAGTCGCCATTCTTATCAACTACTTCTGCATGATCTAGGATTTGAGCTTTAGTTACCATTTGAGAGTCCTCGTTATTAAAAGGGATTATTTCGAACACTCAAAAAGTGTAGTACAGGATTTAATGATCAAAATAAAAAAATTAAAAAAATAGTAGCTATAAAAACTAGAGTTTTAATGATTTTGTGCTAAATAACTAGGATTTTACTGGTTAAGTTTATTGATTAGAAATAACGGCAGTAATTTAAAAGCGTTAAACCTTCAGCGTAGGGGAGTGATTTTTAATGTTATCTAGCCATCATATACCCGATTTTTCATTAGTAAAATAACGCATTCCTTAATCATAAGTTGTCTTCCCCCCCAGCACAATATAATTTCACATTAAACCTTCTTGATATGTTATAGGAGAAGCCATGAAGATTATATATTAACCACTCAACACGCTCACTATCTGAGAAATATAAACCAACACTAATATCAGAGTAATTAAAAACCATATCAATATCGAATAAATCCTGATATTTAACTATCCTTAATGCTAGATCAATTATTATTGATGTATCGCTAACTCTCAAATCAGTTAATCGCTTTATAAATATGCACCCACCTTCAAGTTTAGTTATGAATCCCACTACTTCCTTATCTGTTTTTTCATGATAAACGTCAATAGGGAAGCCCATTGTTGAAAACTCACTATGGCTCTTTTTTTTTAGACAAAATGAACTCTAATATTGGAAAAAAATCGGTTTCATCTACACCTTCAAATAATAATTCGTACATTTCATTCATACTTCATTCCTTAATCTATAAAATCCTTGAAAGTGTCATCCATATTCAACCTGACCCCACGCCCATCAAGCAGTCTTTTCTCTATAAATAGAACCCCCTTCTGCGTTTTAATTCTCTTAAAATATCCTGGCGCACGGATAATATCCCTTAGATGCGTCATTCCCTGAGCATCCCAAAGTTGAATAGACCCATGCATGTTACCCCAGGTCTCAGGATACCGTCCTGAATGCTTCGATAAAGCATGCCCGACAGCGGTAGTATTTTATAGGGTAATTTAGCTGATTTATTCATAAGCCTTATTTTACTAAAAGATAACTTCCATACATTATATCCTGACCTAATCCCTTTATGCGTCACGCCAATTCCCACGGCATAAGTCATCGCATTTGCCCACCGTTGCGGGCTTAATAACGGATTGCACTCATTATCCGGCAGATAAGAGATTAAATAATCCATGGCCTCGCCAGCTGCCGACTAAATAAGCCATCGGCTTAAGTATCGCACTTAGCGGGAATTGCCCTTCGGGGTCGATATAGCTTAAGATATAGGTTATTACGCTGCGTTATCGAGTCGATTGAAACATTACTCACCCTTGCATCGTCCCCTTCAGAACTAAACAGTTGGAGTTCATCCTCTTTACTCACTAAGAAATCGAGAATATCGTCCCGACCCGCGCGGGTATCCAGCACGTCATGAAGTAAGGGCCACTGACGCGTCTGTTTAATCACCGACGTTAATTCCCCTCCCTGCGCCTCGCTATGGCGAATCGCTGTAGTGAACTCAACGAATTTCCCAGACAATTGCGAAGTCATCATCCAACGTCCGACGTATTAGTAGCAATATCACCGAGGTTTACTTGCATGCGCCGTTCAACCGGTTGCGCGTCCACCTGTGTCGATAAGAGTTTCCACTGCGTAAGGAGATGCTGTTTATTTTCTCGAATAATGGGTAGCGCGGATTCAATGGTCGTCGCGATAGATGGACTTGCCCCAGTGTTAATCACACGTACGCCAAGCATAAATGGAATGGGCGGTTCTATTTCGTCAGTGAAAGGATCATCACCGTAGACTTCGGTAGGTAGGAAATAATCGACGATAAGTTCAGGGAGGGGTTTTACGATAATTGCAACAGGCTTGACGTCGAACGTCTCACTACGCTCACCTTGGGTATAGCTGACCTTCGCTGCTAAGTAGTAACGGCTACTGACATTTATTGCCGCACCGCTAGCCGGAATAATTTGCCAGTGCTGCGTCTCAGCCCCTTGAGCTGCGACATTAGGAGAGTCGATATTTGGGGCAAGCAACTGATAAAAAAATCGCGCCTGACTCGGTACACTCTCTTTAGACGCTTGCACCGGATTCAACTGGCTATTCAAGAAACGTAATTCTACTTTAACGTTGGTCAGTGGTAGAGGACTGGCGTTACGTAAAGTCATCCTAGCATCGAACGCTTACCGTTCAAAAGAGGCTCGCTGACTTAAACTGAAGGTTATCTCTGCGCAGCGTACTTCTGCAGATCGTGCGACAGATCATCAACTCATCAGATAAATAATCATCACACCACAGAATGGTCGGATAAGAGAATACAGGCAGGTAAATCGTCGTTCAGTGGGCATCCTTGCGCTCCATAGGTGTACTCGACACCAACGAACTGTGCATTCCTTGCACGTCACTGTCTATAAAACATACTTTTTAATCTCACCACAATAGACAATTAAATCAATCCTATCATTTGTGATGAATATTAAAAAAAAAGCCGCAACTCGGTTATTACCGGTGCGACTTATGGAACGCTCTTTTAAGATGAAGGACTAAATTTCGAGCTCTTTAAGCGTTTCAGCAGGAAGTGCCAACTCTGCATTCTGGTTGACGCGTACATCGTGCGAAATAATATGACGAGCAATATCTTGCGCTTCGCTGAGGGAGTGCATTTCGTAGGTCCCGCATTGGTATTCGTTCAACTCAGGAATTTTCTTTTGGTCCTGAACTTTCAATACGTCTTCCATCGCCGCTTTCCATGCCGTGGCCACGCGTTGCTCCGCTGGCGTACCGATCAGGCTCATATAGAAGCCTGTACGGCATCCCATAGGCGAAATGTCGATAATTTCCACACCGTCACCGTTTAAGTGGTTGCGCATAAAGCCGGCAAACAGGTGTTCTAACGTGTGGATACCGCGCTCAGGCATCACTTCTTTATTAGGAATACAGAAACGGAGGTCGAATACGGTGATGGTATCGCCATGCGGGGTATTCATGGTCTTTGCCACACGCACTGCAGGCGCAGCCATACGGGTGTGGTCTACTGTAAAGCTATCCAATAACGGCATATTTCACCTCGCTAAAAAAATTTTCGATTTGATGAACTTTTTACATCACACGACGTCTTAATCTATGAAAGACGCGCATTTGTTATCATCATCCTGACAACTAAGATGTTATTCGGCCACAATGAAGTGGCCTTTTTCTTGTCTGCTAATCGCCTATCCCTTGCGAGAAGCAAGATATTCCTCGAACGAGAGCGTATCGCTCGCTTCAATATTCTGCTGTTCAATAATCGACTCAGCGGCCTTTTCAGTAAAAATATCGTCGTTCAGGATTTCCAAAGGTTCCTGTAGTAAAGCTTGACGGTAATTCTCTGCCAAGGTTATCCCACTACCAATAAACCCTTCTTGCTTAATAACACTTAATATTTTACCTGAATAAGTAGTCTCAGGATCGGTAATCATGCCACGTAATGTCTGGCAAGTCGTTTGATAAGCCGTGTCTGTTCCCTGATCCAGAATCTTCGCAATCGAGGCTAATCCATCAAATAGGGCTAATCCAGCCTCTTGCAGCGAGAAGTCCTGCTGTCCGCACTCTGCTTTTAGTTTGAGGCCTGGTTTACGCCCTTCTAAAATAACAGTGTTCCAATTGCCCTTAACAAAGCTAAGCTGAGCTTGATCCATTTCAGGTGAATCAATCAAGGCACACCAGATCAGGAATAGATCGAGAAAACGTACCTGCTCTTCGCTAATGCCGGTGGCAGAGAAAGGGTTGATATCCAACGAACGCACTTCAATATACTCAATCCCCCCACGCTTTAATGCATCCGAAGGGGCTTCACCACGACGAATGACACGTTTAGGGCGGATAGGCGCGTAGAGTTCGTTCTCAATCTGTAAGACATTAGTATTCAGTTGAATGCGACGCTGCTGATCATCGAACAATCCCATTTTCTCGTAAGATTCTGAAGGCGTGGCTATTGCTTTTTTCAGACCGGCCACGTATTCCTCTAGAGAGTTAAAAGAGATTTCTAATCCGCTTTGCGATTTATTGGTATACCCCAAGTCGCTAAGCCGTAGCGATGTTGCATAAGGGAACCAACGAGCCCCTTGTCCATCGCTCTCCATGGTGTTCAATACAGGATTATCACCCAAAAAGCTTTCGCAAACCGCTGGCGAAGCGCCAAACAGGTAAGGGATTATCCAGCCAAAACGGTAGTAGTTACGAATAATGCGAAGATAGCCTTCAGATGCGATCGCTTGTACAGGTCGAGTGTCATTGTTGGCAAGCGCTCTCGCTTCCCAGAAAGCAACGGGTAAGGAGAAATTATAATGAATACCGGAGATGACCTGCATCAATGAGCCGTAGCGGTGTTTAAGACCTTGGCGGTAGATGTGCTTCATTTTGCCGAGATTTGAGGAGCCGTAATTGGCTAAGGCAATAGTTTCCGTATCAGTGATGGTGCTTGGAATACTAAACGGCCATAACCGCTCGTCGCCAATATTCTTCGCCACATGTCTATGCAAGTCACGCAAAAAGGTCAGTAGATGAGGGATATCGCGATCGACAGGTGTAACAAATTCCATTAATGATTCGGCAAAATCAGTAATTATCCAATCGTGGGTCAGTGCTGATCCAAGCGCTTTAGGATGGCCTTGTTCTGATAATGAGCCGTCAGCCCGAACACGCAGCGATTCCCGCTCAATGCCTCGTCCAATCCCAGTTAAGAGCTGTGGCTGTTGTTGTAGCCAGCGTAACGCGTTAGTAACGTCAGGTAACACTGACACCTCCCATGGTGAAAGTCTTTTTAATTCAATCATTAGTCAGACAATACTCTAGCCGATTGTCGGCAAGTTGTCGCGGACATGAGTAAACCTTAGATGCTATGGCAGTAAAAAGCTATCTTAGCGCAGAACAATTGAATTATTTAATAAAGATTATGCATTTAGGGAAGAAAAGCGAATGGTGCATCCGGGAGGATTCGAACCTCCGACCGCTCGGTTCGTAGCCGAGTACTCTATCCAGCTGAGCTACGGATGCAGAGTATGGGGGTAAAACGGGGTAATACTTAATTTCATTACGAGTAATGGTGCATCCGGGAGGATTCGAACCTCCGACCGCTCGGTTCGTAGCCGAGTACTCTATCCAGCTGAGCTACGGATGCAGAGTAATGGGGTAATGCGAGTTATAGCCTGGGGAACTACACGAGTAATGGTGCATCCGGGAGGATTCGAACCTCCGACCGCTCGGTTCGTAGCCGAGTACTCTATCCAGCTGAGCTACGGATGCATTGCAGAATTCTTGTAACTGACAGGTAACAAACTTACCGAAGAAGTGTGTAACAACCATTATGGTGCATCCGGGAGGATTCGAACCTCCGACCGCTCGGTTCGTAGCCGAGTACTCTATCCAGCTGAGCTACGGATGCGTAAATGGCGGTGAGGGAGGGATTCGAACCCTCGATGCAGCTTTTGACCGCATACTCCCTTAGCAGGGGAGCGCCTTCAGCCTCTCGGCCACCTCACCAATTTACTTCTTAACTTAGCACCGAGGGAAACTTACGTTGCCGTTCGTTGCTGCGTTGGCGCACATATTACTTTCCCCGACTTATAAGTCAAATACTTTTTCGAGAAGATTGTTTGTTTGCACAAAACCGCAGCAATTAGCACATTTACTCGGCGCTTTTCTTTTCTAAAGCATAAAAAAACGGCTGCAAACATAATTATGTTTCACAGCCGCTTAGTAACCTGCCCCTGGTAAGTGCAGATAAATTAATACTCAGAATCCTGAGTTTTCTCAGCTTGGATGCGTTGGTAAATCTCTTCACGGTGCACCGAAACCTCTTTAGGTGCATTAACACCAATTCTTACTTGGTTCCCTTTGACACCGAGTACCGTCACTGTAACCTCATCACCGATCATGAGGGTTTCACCAACTCGACGAGTTAGAATAAGCATTCTTTGCTCCTTGAAAGATTAAAAGAGTCGGGTCTCTGCGCAACCCGGCACATCCATCGTTAACGCTAAGTAATTAGGACCGTATTTTATTAATAAAATTCACTCAATCCGTAATAACTCATGCTTGATAATAGTTTAGCCGAAATACAGAGTTCTTACCTGACTTTATCAAGAGATTCATTAAATGATTTTATAATAAGCCCAACAGGGTTTGTTGGGCCATTAAGGAAATCAACTTAACTTATTGTAATTTATTGGAAATAATCTCAGGCACTTCTGCAAGCGTTGCGGTTAGCGCGTCTGGCAAATTACCACCTGCTTGCGCCATATCCGGTCGACCGCCCCCTTTACCACCGACTTTCGGTGCGATAAGCCCAATAAGTTCACCTGCTTTAACGCGATCAGTGAGGTCTTTCGTGACCCCAACAATAAGTGAAACTTTATCTTCGCTTGTTGTACCTAATACAATAATTGCTGAACCTAATTGATTTTTTAGATCATCGACCATGGTGCGAAGCAGCTTGGGATCGAGAGAAGGTAACTCACTGACAAGCACTTTTACGCCATTAATCTCGCTCACCTGATCAGCCAAAGAAGCACTTTTCTGTGCCGCCTGCTGGTCTTTAAGCTGCTGAACCTGTTTTTCAAGCACACGAGTATGTTCGGCCAGCGCTTTCACCTTGTCATTAAGATTAGTGCTATTTGCTTTGATCAGTTGTGCTATTTGCGTCAGTTGATCCTGTGCCGCAAATACGGTATCCAGCGCGCGCTGACCGGTGAAGGCTTCGATACGACGTACCCCTGCCGCTGTCCCCGACTCTGAATCCAGCACAAATAATCCAATATCGCCCGTACGCTGCGCGTGAGTGCCTCCGCAGAGTTCGACCGAGAACTCGCCCATGGTCAATACCCGTACCTGCTGGTCGTATTTTTCACCAAATAGGGCCATGGCACCTTTTTGCTTAGCATCTTCGATATCCATGATCTCAGTGCTGACAGGCAGGTTAAGGCGGATTTGTTGGTTAACAATCTCTGTAACGCGACGGAGTTGCCGCTCGCTCATTGCTTCGTTATGGGAGAAATCGAAACGCAGGTATTTATCGTTGACCAATGAGCCTTTCTGAGCAACATGGTCCCCAAGTACTTGGCGCAAGGCGGCGTGCAATAAGTGTGTTGCTGAGTGGTTTAAGCGGATCTTAGCCCGTCTAGCCTCATCGACTTGAGCATTGACCTGTTGTCCGACCTGCAGCTCACCCGTGGTTAGACGCCCTAAATGACCAGGGCTCTTACCGTATTTTTGGGTATCTTCAACGGTAAACTCACCTTGCTCTGTCGAGATAATACCGGTATCACCAACCTGTCCACCTGACTCGCCATAGAATGGCGTTTTGTCGAGTATCACCACCGCTGATTGCCCAGGTAGCAGTGTTGGTACAGATTGTCCGTCGACAAAAATTTCGCTAACGGTTGCTGGGAACGACAGTTGGTCGTACCCCTTAAATTCGCCCTCTTTCTCAACACGAATTTGCGCATTGTAATCGGCACTGAACCCACTCGCTTGACGTGCGCGTTGGCGCTGCGCTTCCATCGCGGCTTCGAAGCCCGATTCATCAATTTTTAAATCGCGCTCACGGCAAACATCTGCCGTTAAGTCAGCAGGGAAACCGAAGGTGTCGTAAAGGCGGAAGACGATCTCACCCTGAAGGGTATCGCCTTGCAGTGCAGCAAGCTCTTCATCGAGAAGTGCTAGACCACGCTCTAAAGTTTTGGCGAACTGTTCTTCTTCAGCTTTTAATACGCTCTCAACATGTTGCTGTTGTTGGCGTAGTTCATCGCCCGCACTTCCCATCACATCGATGAGCGGCTGCACTAATTTATAGAAGAAACTCTGTTGCGCACCTAACATGTTGCCGTGGCGAACTGCGCGACGAATAATTCGACGAAGGACATAACCGCGGTTCTCATTAGATGGCACGACACCGTCAGCGATTAAGAAGGCACAAGAACGGATATGGTCAGCGATAACGCGTAACGATTTATTAGTTAAGTCTTGTGTTCCAGTCACCTGTGCCACGGAAGCAATGAGTTTTTGGAATAAATCAATATCGTAGTTCGAGTTAACGTGTTGTAGCACCGCAGAAATACGTTCTAAGCCCATCCCCGTATCAACGGACGGTTTTGGCAGCGGAAGCATTGTGCCGTCAGCTTGGCGGTTAAACTGCATGAAGACGATATTCCAGATTTCGATATAGCGGTCACCGTCTTCTTCGGCAGAACCTGGAGGTCCGCCCCAGATATGGTTGCCATGATCGTAGAATATTTCGCTACAAGGGCCACACGGCCCCGTATCACCCATCTGCCAGAAGTTGTCAGAGGCGTAGGCGCTGCCTTTATTATCGCCAATACGAATAATGCGTTCAGCGGGAACACCAATCTCTTTTTCCCAGATATTCCAGGCTTCGTCGTCGGTCTCGTAAACGGTTACCCACAAGCGCTCTTTGGGTAAATTAAACCATTGCGCACTGGTCAGAAGTTCCCAAGCAAATGAAATGGCTTCACGTTTGAAATAGTCACCAAAACTGAAGTTACCGAGCATTTCAAAGAAGGTGTGGTGGCGTGCGGTATAACCAACGTTTTCGAGGTCATTATGTTTTCCCCCTGCACGGACACAACGCTGTGAGGTGGTCGCACGTGAATAATCACGTTTATCTTGACCGAGGAACACATCCTTGAACTGATTCATCCCTGCGTTAGTAAAGAGTAACGTTGGGTCATTGTTTGGCACTAGCGAGCTGCTAGCAACAATTTGGTGGCCTTTGCTTTGGAAAAAATCGAGAAACGTCTGACGAATCTCTGCAGTACTCTTGCTCATAAATGTCCTGGTATCATGCTTAACAGACGTTCCGTTACATCTAGGTCACTGGAATGCTCACAGTCGACTTATGATAGGGAACTAAAAGTCTCAATAAGATAAGTTTTCTTCACTGCGAAGTAAAATCTCAATCTTATTCACGAGGAAATATTTTCAAAAACAGCACGGATATCTTCGCTTTGAAAGCCTCTGCTGTAAAGATAACGTTGTAGCTTCGCTTTTTCCGGATAACTCGTGGGCCAATGTCGCCCGGCTTTTTTCTCTGCAACCTCTTGCGCGCACTGCTGCCAATCTACGTCAGTATGGCGCAACGCGTCTTGGGCTATTGATGAAGGGATCTGTTTGCGTTGCAAATCTTGGCTAATTCGCTGAGGGCCATATCCTCTGCGGCTACGTTGTTGGATAAATTGTTGGCAAAAGCGCTCATCATTTAAGTAGCCCTGCTCCACGCACCACTGCATAACGCTTTCTAAAATTTCTTCAGCTACCCAAAACTGCGTGGTGGTTTCACGTAACGACTTCCTTGCAACCGCTAAACGCAGTTTTTCCCGTAACTCTTCTGTTCCATGGTCACGTTGTCCGAGTATCCATACTGCGCGTTGTAATAACTGTGCGTACGTGACCTCCTTGCGCTGGACGGTAGTCTCCATTTGTTGTCCTCTTCATTGAGTACCCATAACAAAAAACGGGAGCTGCATAAGCAGACTCCCGTTACTCACATCACGATACAATATTAAAATTCATCTTGCTCGTCATTCTCGCCAGACATCTCATGCTCTGGTGAGGCTTCACCTTCGTGACTTGGGTTATTCAGCAAGGTTTCACGCAGTTTTTGCTCAATTTCTGTAGCAATTTGCGGATTCTCACGTAGATAGTTACCGGCATTGGCCTTACCTTGACCAATCTTATCGCCTTGATAACTATACCAAGCACCCGCTTTTTCAATAAACTTATGCTTCACCCCTAAATCAACCAACTCACCGTAGAAGTTGATCCCTTCGCCATACATAATTTGGAATTCTGCTTGACGGAAAGGTGCTGCAATTTTGTTTTTCACCACTTTGACACGGGTCTCGCTTCCCACCACGTTTTCCCCCTCTTTGATCGCACCAATACGGCGGATATCAAGACGGACTGAGGCGTAGAACTTTAATGCGTTACCACCAGTTGTCGTTTCAGGGTTACCAAACATCACACCGATTTTCATCCGAATTTGGTTGATGAAAATAAGGAGTGTATTCGATTGTTTTAGGTTACCCGCTAACTTACGCATCGCTTGGCTCATCATACGTGCCGCAAGGCCCATATGCGAATCACCAATCTCGCCTTCAATTTCAGCTTTTGGTGTCAGTGCCGCAACGGAGTCGACAATAATGACATCGACTGCACCAGAACGTGCTAGCGCATCACAAATTTCTAGCGCTTGCTCACCGGTATCGGGCTGAGAACACAGCAGATTATCGATATCAACGCCAAGCTTTTTAGCATAGACCGGGTCTAACGCGTGTTCAGCATCGATGAAGGCACAGGTTTTACCTTTACGTTGCGCAGCGGCGATAACTTGTAAAGTCAGCGTTGTTTTACCCGACGATTCCGGTCCATAAATTTCAACGATACGTCCCATTGGTAGGCCACCGGCCCCCAATGCGATGTCTAAGGATAATGATCCCGTTGAAATGGTTTCAACATCCATCGTCCGGTCTTCACCTAGACGCATGATAGAGCCTTTACCAAACTGCTTCTCAATTTGTCCTAACGCAGCGGCAAGTGCTTTTTGTTTGTTTTCATCGATAGCCATTTCAACTCCTAATCGTACTGGTTTCGCCAGCAAGGGGATTTTATGCTTATGCATTTACGCGGTTAATTATACTGTATAGTCATACAGTATCAAGCTTAATTTTGAAAAATGTCTCGAGTGCGGTGGTTAAGGCAAAGACTACTGATTGCTGACGAATAGCCTCTCGGTTACCGGAAAAGTGGCAGATATGGGTCGTGGTGTGCCCTGGTGAGGCAAAGCCAAAACAGACTGTACCGACTGGCATATCCTCGGTTCCGCCACCTGGCCCAGCGTAGCCGGTGACCGATATGGCGTAGTTGGCTGAAAACGCGTGACAAGCGCCTTCGGCCATCTCTTGCGCCACATTTTCACTCACCACACCAAACTGGTGTAAAGTATCAGGTAACACCCCTAAAAAGCGCTGTTTACTCTGCTCACTATAGGTGACGAATCCCCCCTCAAAATACGCGGAGCAACCGCTAATATCAGTTAGCGCTTTGGCAATGCCTCCCCCTGTACAGGATTCCGCAGTGGTAAGGGTTGCTTGAGATTGTGTAAGATGATGCCCGAGTAATTGGCTTAATTGGGCTAGTCTGTCACTCATATCATTCTCTCCATCTAATGGGCTGAGTGGTAGTTTAACGCTTTCGGGGAAGTGTTAGCGTGCCGGCCAGATAAATTACGCTCCGACACGCTATTATTAAACCCTGTTACAGGTTATTTTGCCGAGAAGCGCGTACTGACTCACCTAGTTGCCAGACAGCCATCGCGTACTGTGTACTGTGATTGTAGCGTGTTATTGCGTAGAAGTTGGGTAAGCCAAACCAGTATTGATAACTGTTCCCCATATCTAAACGCAACAGGCTGACTTTCTGTGAACCAGAAAGCGGTTGCTGAGGCGTCAACCCACTGTTTTTTAATTGGTTAACCGTATAACGCGTTGAGTAACCGTTTTCTAAGCCAGGGACTTGTCCGAAACCAACAATTGCCACAGGTTGCCCTGTTTTCCAGCCGCTTTGTTGGAAATAATGCGCAACACTGCCAATGGCATCAACCGGGTCCCAAAGGTTTACATGACCATCACCGTTAAAATCTACCGCAAACTGTTTATAGGCTGATGGCATGAATTGGCCGTAGCCCATCGCTCCAGCAAAGGACCCTCGTAGCGTTAAGGGATTATCTTGCTCGTGTTGCGACATAAGCAAGAACGTTTCCAATTCACTACTAAAATAGGTTGCTCGGCGAGGATAATCAAAAGCCAGCGTTGCGAGGCCATCAATAATACGGGTTTTACCCATTACCCGTCCCCAGCGCGTTTCGACTCCGATAATGCCAACGATAATCTCTGCCGGAACGCCATACTGTACTTCGGCTCGAGAAAGCGCATCACGATATTGATTCCAAAAAACAACACCATTCTGTACGTTCGAGTCGGTAATAAATTTATTTCGATAACGGATCCAAGCGCCGTTGGGACCAGGTGCAGGGGTATAGTTTGGCGCTTGACGATCCATCAGTCTCAACACGTAATCTAAGCGACGCGTTTGGCTCAGCCAGACGACGAGCTGCTGACGATTAAAATTATGCTTTTCAACCATCATATCGATAAATTGTTCCGCGCGCGGATTCCCGGCAAAATCACCGGTTAAGTCACCTTGGGTCAAAGTGGCAGGCTTTAATAAAAAACCACCTTGTGGAGCAGTCTGATTGTCCGTACGGTGCGAGTGGCTACTGCAAGAACAGAGAAGAGTGATGATTGGTACGATAAGATAATTAAATCGCATGCGAACTCCACTAGCTAGTACATCGACTTTCTACTAATAAGAAAGCAGGATTATTGATGACTTAGCATAATATAAAAGGCGGAAATTTTCTGCACTAACTGAATATTTCCCATGCAGTCCATCGCCACCTTCGTGCCGCAGCATTACATTATCTTAAAAATACCATTTTCCGCCTAAAGTAAGACGATTATCATTATAGCCATTGTTCCCTATCTGTACGGCTGTATTCACCCAAATACTTCCTTTTGAAGAGAGTTTAGCATCCAGTCCTAATTTGATTTCGGCTATATTTTCTGCCCCCGCAAGTTCGACTTTCGTGCTATCCATTCGAACACCTTGGCGCTTTGAATTGTGGATCCAGTTAACTTCAGCGAAAGGTTGAAAATAACGTTCAGTTTGTTGGTCGATTTGATGACGACCTCTTATCCAACTTCTTATTCCTAATTTACTTTGAAGGTTATGTTTACCCACATTACTAATACGGGTGTTATTCTCTTCAATCACCTCACTATTCTTAACCCCTTGGTATACGAGCTGTGCTGAGGGCATAAAGTACCAGCGGTATTCCGAGCCTAGGCTACCATTAAATCTCAACACCTCAGAAATATAGCCCGCCTCAACGCTACCAGTAAGACCTTTAGAACGGTAATATTGTGGTTGTAATTGCTCTCCTTTAACGGAATTATTGAACCAGTTGTAAAGTAACCAGCTATCAATATAACCGCCTTTACCCGAGTTCTCGTTTATCCAAGTTGAGTACAAGCCTGTGCTATAACCGTTTACGTTGCCTTTAGCGCGATATGCTACACGGTTTGAGGCCGTAGAATTATTATGATGACCGTAACCTGCCATCACTCCCGTGCTCCAACGTCCACCCGCTGGAGTCTCAATATGGAGTAAGGCTCCCCCCAATTGCGCGACATAGCGATTAGATTTTGTCGTTAGCTGGCCGCTACTATCAGACCAACTGCTACGCCCTCCTACCTGACGTAACCATAAGTTCGACGTGTTCTGTCCGAAGAGTGATTGTTCGTGTTCAAAGGGGTCAGACTCTCGTTCAAATAAAGAAGTATTGAACAATGTATTGCCTGCAATGAAATTGGCCAAATAGCTCCCTGCCTCAACACGATAGATCGGTACGGGGCGAGGGGTTGGGCCCGGCTTGGGTTCAGGCTCTGATAATTCCGAACGTAAAAACCAGCTCTCCGCCTGTTTCATTAAATTATAATCGTAAGCCCCAGCCACGATTCTGCCCTGCTGTGTGAATTTGCCATGTGAGGTTCCCCCTACGGAAATGACTTCAATTCCCTTTATCGTTTCGGCCCCAAGTCCTCCAAGATTTTTGATACTCACCGCCGTGGAGCTACCCGATACAACATCACCTTTAATAATTACCTTATTAATTGGCGAGTTATCGCCGGAAAGCTTTGCTGACATTGTGAATGACCCGTTGCCGCTATAATCACCATCGATAATCAGCTGATGGTCAGTGTTATCTGGTGCAAAAATAATGTTACCGTCATTTTTGAGGGATTTTAATTGGCTAGTCCCGGTAATATTCCAGAGGCCTTTTTGTAGGTTCACTGACTCAACATTCGTTACTTGGCCAGTTAATACCCCATATTCTCCCTTAAGATCGATAAATATTTTGTTGTTATCCGTTGCAAGAATATTCCCCAAAATGGTGCTATCGGTTGCATCGACATAGAGTGCAGACGAAAAAGTATTTTTTTGATCATCCGTTATGGTCAAGGCCGCAAAGGCTTGGCCATTTTGATAATTAATTTGGCTATTGGATAATTTTACCGATGAGGCACCGTTAATACTTACAATGGCGTTACCACTGTCACCTGAGTTACCATGTAGAGCCGTTTTATCAAGGACTACTGCAGGGTTGAGCTGGCTAAGTTCGAGGTAGGAAAAGTGATTTGTAGACTCATCGCCGATCATCATCACCCCAACACCGTTCTCTCCGATAACGTCAATATTACTATTCTCAAGTTTTATCAACCCACGATCATTATAAATACCATGAGAGTTTTTTCCTTCTGTACGAATGTGGAGCATATCTCCCGTTACTCTCGCACCGTTAATCAGAGCCACGCCATAAGAGCCATCATTGTACGTCTCTATCGTTGAGTTGGTTAGCTCAGCGGTTCCCTTCCCAACAGCTGCGATACCATGGCTTTTTTTACCATGAGTATTGATAGTTACATTATCTCCAAAGAGCTTACCCTCCGTATAAATACCATAGGCCCTATCACCAGATGTCTTAAAAAGGGAAAGGCTTAGAATAGCTTCGCTTAGCGGAACATTAGGCATGGATTGCTGTAAAACAAGAGCATGTGATCGAAGTCCCGACGTATAAAACTCCGCATCATCAGCAAACATTTTACCGCCATCGTGGATCATCCATACTCCGTAACTTTCATCCCCTTCGGTGGTAAACTTACCCTGACGAATCGTCAAATCTTTTGTGCCAGTGTTCATATCAATGGCATGGCCAAAATTACCACGCGCTAGAATCTTAACGTCGTTTAGCGTAAGCAAACCAAACATCGAGCGAATCCCTGCGCCGTTAGTGGTTTCGATCGTGCTGCGTGAGAGGTTTAATACAGATTCAGTATTCTCTTCGGTATTAAAGACGATCCCCTGACCTTTGCCATGGTTTACTAACGTCATCTCGCTCAGATTTACTTTACTGGTCGGACCAATATTTACCCCTACCGCTTTGCCTTGGCTATCTTTAATATTTATCTTCAAGTTCTCAGCGGTAAACTTCCCCACATCGGTTCTGATGCCAGCACCACTAATAATATCCACCGTTATGTCAGCATTGCTAAGATTGATCGTTGCATCATTCTTAATTAACAAGCCTCCATTGGGAGTAGAAACATTATTTATCGTTATATCTTTCCAATAACCCGATTTATCAAGGACGAGATTTTCATAAGTTACAGCCCCCGCTTCCATCGGCGCTAAAAAAAGCGCACAGTATAAAAGATGTTTTCTGGTGAAAAAGCTATCCGTAGTGTTCGATGAACTTTCTTTATTCATCATAACTTCCTTATTTTATAAGCAGAGTGTGTTAATCGCACCATGACTATTTTTTGAAATATATTTAGCAAACCTAAAAAAATCTGCTTGGTTATCAAAACCTAGTTTTCGGCTAGCACTGCGATAATGTGTACGAACCGTTTTTATTGAACGATTCATTTTTTTTGAAATGAAATGACAATCTTCCCCTTGGCCAATTAAGGTCATAATCATAAACTCAGCGGACGAGAGTTGCTGATAACGTTTAATATCGTTATAAACAATCAGGTTTGCGAGATCGAGAATCTTAGGTATTTTCCAGTTAGAAATAGCTAAAATTTTCGCGATTTTGACTTCTATTTGCGACAAGGTATTACGACGGCAGTTAAAGGGGGTGTAAATATATTCCCAGCGTGAATTCGTGAAATCCGATAAATATGAAATTCCTGTAAAATAGGCAGCGTGGATTCCAACGATTTCCTCATGAAAATCAAAACTAAGATGAAATGTTGTCGCGTCATCAGGAACAACATGCACTCTTTTAGTGTCATCATTCCATTGTTCAATCACTAATGAAACAATACCCAATTTAAAATAAGCATCATCACCTACCACTTTGACAATTAATACTTCCATGTTTTATCCGCAATAAAATACCTTTACTTTAAATAAAGATGTTCATAAAAAATCAGCAAGTAACCAACACTTTCCAGAATAAGGGAACAAAAGATATAAGGGAATAGGATTTATTTATCATTCATTATTTCAAATGCAATAATCTTATAGTTATATTTTTTTATGCTTATCATTCAAATCGAGTTCTCGCCGTCGCGGTATCGTAGGTCCCCGCTAATGTCAGGACGAGATTCTCCGGGTAGGAGAATAACTGAGCGGTAATACTTAGGCTCAATTGAGATATCGATTGCGTTCGTGTGGAAACCGGTAAGACCGTCACTATTAATGTATGGGGATCAATACGAGGTTCGAATCGAGTAATTGTCGCTTTAATGGCGCGTTCAACGTTGTGATAGTGCTGCGAAGAGATTGCATCACCGATGGTGATGCCTAACCCATAATTGAGGACAGAGTCCTCTACCAAATCCCCCCCATTGAGATGAGAGGCGATCTCCGTTGGCTGACTATTTAAAAGTTGGCTTAGGTCCTCTGTAATAAAACGTTTTATTGTCGATGCATCGAGAGAAAATGTATCTTCTTGAAGGGGGTCATCATCCATTAATTTATGTAACGTTACAGGAGTTCTCCAGCCTTTGCTTCTCATATTAAGGTTCCTCTAGGGTTGTGGGGGTGTTTTTCATGACCTCTTCGAAAGTAAGACAATATTGATCAACGATTCTTAATATATCGGTTTCCACCGAAGACTTACCGAGAGGAATACTTTCCGGTAACTCTCGCTCGAGTTGTTGTAGAACCTGAGTCATTGATAGTGGCTTCTGTACTAAGTTACTGACCAATTGCTGTGCAGAGCTCTGGATTTTTTGTTGAAATATTTTCTCGTTATCCACATCAGCTGTGGCCTTACTCGCTCGGGTGTCTGGAGACGCTGATTCTTCATATTGCCAACACTCTTTTGCCAAATCTTGTAACAACGTATTCTCGTTACTTTTATCAAGATAATAATCCCCTTCTCGACCATCTTGCTCCCCCCCTCTTTTTTGCTTAAAGAGGTTTTCCTGTCTTAATAACTCAGTTTCTAATAAATACATTGGCTGCCCCGCTGACGATTTGAGCCCCACATCCGGTGGCATCCCCGACACGAGCCACGGGGATCCCCGTAGCAAAAACGGCTGTGGACCCCGTAATAATGGGGCTTGCAACATGTAACATTGAGCAGCTTGTGACACTTATTCCGGCCAACGCAATGGGTAGCCCATAACAACGAACCGTGGCTAATCCATTAAGAACTCCCCCTCCGTGCGTCGTCAAATCGCCTATTCGTGCAATTAACATAAGCTATCTCCTGTCATAGATTAAATATCGGCAATAATGCTACCGGTAATGGTTGGCGTGGGCTGTGGTAAGGTTTTACCAACGAATAACCCTGCTGTAGGAGTAATCCCCGGAAGACCAATTACTCCCCCTCCGCCACCCCCGCCACGCGGCCCCGCATCGCCAGGGTTAAAATCAATCTGCCCAGCTTGTAGGATAATTTGGCTATCGGCGATGATCCTAATACGCTGTGCGGAGATGACTAAATCTCCTCCGGAACTTAAGCCCATTGCCCCGCCAACCGCTAGCCCCATCGCACCTCCTGTCACCATTGACATTGCCCCCCCACTCGCGATCCCTATGGCTCCTCCTGCATTGACGCCAATAGCCGCGCCAGCATTCATACTCATTATGCCGCCAACGGTAGTATGATGTGCCCCGCCTACAGACACCCCCAATGAGGCGCCAATAACATAATTACTGGTCCCTGCTACCGTTGAACGATAATCCTGCCCAACCTCAACCTGTTGCGAAGCACCAATCACCTGCACCTCATTTTGCTTTGTCAAACGGTGCATATCGCGCTCTGCTTGCTCCCAGTATTGTTCCTGCCCTAACCGATCTTCGAAACGGATACCGTTAAAATTCAGCTCATTACCCCCAATGCTGCGACTAACAAGGCCGCTCTGACTCCCATTGTTAGGTAGAGCCCAAGGGGGTGCTGACTTATCGTTATACAGGCTGCCGATAATCAGCGGACGGTCAGGATCTCCTTGGATAAAGTCGACAATGACTTCATGGCCTACTCGCGGAATATACATTCCTCCAAAGCGATTACCCGCCCAAGCCTGACTGACTCTTAACCAACAAGAATCGGCTTCATTATTATGTCCATAGCGATCCCACTGAAAGCGTACCTTGACGCGTCCAAACTGGTCGGTCCAAATTTCCTTATCAGTAGGTCCTGTCACCATCGCGGTTTGGGGGCCGAAGGTGCGCGGTTTAGGCGTATGTTGAGGATGACGATAGCGTTTGGAGAGTGGCTGAACAGTAAAGTGGCATTTCGCCTGACATTGCATTGTTGTTGAGTTTTGCCGATTATTAATAATCTCAAGGTCAGTACTCAGAATAAAATAGGGTCGGTTCGCTTTCTCTAACGGATACCCTGATAGCATAAATTGCGTTCCGCAAGTTATCCCTCTTATATCGGCTGTTCCTGAGCAACGGTGACCTTGTGCCCCTAATGACTCAATACGGATTTTAGCCAGACGTTCCCCAACTTCAGTATCGGTAAAGTCTCCTGGCCAGTCATAGATCTCCATACGGTTAAAGTGTGTTTTACGCGGTTGCTGTTCTGTCACCGATAACGTTTTTCGCGAGGCGGTGAAATCATAATCAGAAGTCACCCAGTGGCCCGTGGTTAAGGCCTCTTGGTAATGGAAGGTATGAATATAAGGTGCTTGATAATCCGGAGATTGCGCAAGATAAGGCAGAGTTTGGTACCCACTATGCGTTAGAGGCAAATGAGCTTGTGGGCTTTCAACGAAAATAATTTTATGGCTGTTTTCGATATGTTCAACAAACCAATAGATACCCCATTTCTCCATTAATCGTTGAAGGAAATCAAAATCACTCTCGCCATATTGCACTTGATAATCTAGCGATGGGTAAATTTCATCAAGCCGACACTCATACGGCCGGCCATAATCTTTAAGCACATCATGTAAAATATCGACCACCGATTTCTGCTGATAAATTTTGAAATCGACTGTTTTAGTGAGTAGAAAAAACCATGGCCTGATAATAAGCTCGTAATGTGAGTGCTGTGCATCATGCCCTAAATAACGCGCCTTCTCGATAAGACCATTTATCCATCGAACCGGTCTTTGCGATGAAGAGGGCTGAAGTTCAGCTTCTAACGCAATGCGTACACTGACCGATTGACCAATCAACGTTTTTAACTCAATGTCAGCCAGTTCCTCTTCATCCTTTCCCGCCTTAGTGACTGTCTCCGCCTGCACACAGTAGTGACCGAGTGTCGAGAGCGCTTCACTCCCTGAAAGACGGGTGATCACCAGCCTCTGGGTCGTCTCAGCATGATTAATTAGCGTCAATATTCTATTCATTTTCTTCCTTGATTAGCATTTTGCTGGTGAGCCGCTACTCAGCAATAGAGCAGTCGAAGCGTCGAAAAAGTCTAATGAAGTCAGTAACCGATGTCCCTAGCCCGTTTACCGTAAGGACCGCCTGCTCAGCCTCTCCCCCCAGTGTGACTTCCGTTTGTCGGTTACGAGCCCCAAACTGTTTTTTACTGCGTTCAAGCCAACGGAAAATTCCCCAATAGCCTTTCTCCTCGATATTCCACAGAAGCTGCCCTTGCGCAGCGATCGCCCGTATTTGAAAATGGGGAGAAGGATTCGCTGATGGCCAGCGTATTTTTTGCTGAAGGATAGGACCGTGAACATAACGAAATTGCTGCTCATCACTGTCGATAATTAGCTGTGTGATAGCGCTAGCCAGATCGTTAACAGTCAGTGTTATATCTACCCCAAATTGCTGGGATGACTGTGGGAATAATTGCTGTTGAATCTTTTTTCCTTGCTCAAAAAGTGAAAGCAAGCGTGGTGAAATTGCCTGATCCGCCGTTACGAAGCGCCAAGGCCGCTGATGGGTGTCGACCTTATCTGCCAAATATTGAGTGAAGTAACGAGCTAACTTTCCTTGAGGTGAAAACATCTCCGCCACTGAATGAGGGTCAGCGTCCCCCCCTGAAAGTGCAAAAGGATAACGTCCCATCAAATGTTGACGGCAGAATTGAATAATCTCCTGATTTATCTGCTCGGAATTGATAGCGCGCGTTTGTTTGCTAACCTGTTGCTGTGCTACGGACAGTAAGGTTTCAAATAGCTGAGGTAAGGGTACGGGCAGTTGATCCAGATGAAGTAAAATAGTAGTGAAGTCCGATGTTTTAGCCTGTTCAGTCACCAAGGCCTTGAACTGTTGTTCGGTCATAATTTCTGTGGCTTGTAACGCGATATAAAGCTGAGTCAGCGCCAGTTCTAGTTGCTCTAAGGTAAAAGAGGTGTTAGTGCTAGATGTTTCTACAAAGCGATGCAACGCGATAAAGTACTGATCTACATTCTCCCGACGCTGCTGTTTTTCCAGAATAACCTCTTCAGCGAGAGGGGTCGTCGTTGGAATCCTATCGCCACCTTGCGTGAGGCTTAGTTGAGTTTGTTGCGCAACATTAACTAATAACTGACGTAGTTGAGACTCTGGGCTAGTAAAATCTTTCAGTAAATACTCAATATGCTGGCGATGCTTAACTTGACTGGCACCATTATCCACTATGGAAAGGTTAAGCCTCAGCCCCTTTAGAAAATCCTGCCAATAGTCGCGATAAGCCTTCCAATACATTAAGGAGACTTGCTGCCAGAGTTCCTGCTGAGTGGCGTATTGGGGATCCTTGAGAGATAAAGCCCTAGTACCATAGAGAATTTTCATCACCCGCGCTAACGCATTGGGAAAATGGGTTGTAGCCACTTGCTTATCCCAATATTTAACGCCGTGTAAGTTATAGAGTCCCGCAGCAGCATTCACTTTTCCTGTAAAGGTGAAAAGTAAGGGATGAGAAGAGGTAATTAACTGAGGTAAATCTATAATTGGTAAGGAGATAGCCTCAAGTTGCTGGACAATATCGTGGTAAAGGTAATCAGATAACGGCTGTTGTAATAATAGTTGGCGTGCTGACTCAATCAACTGTTTATCGGCCGAAAACGAGGAAATTTTCCAGCTTGTCTCACTGAAAAGACGACGTAATAGCAAAGGAAGATTCTCCTTATGCTCTAACATGGTTATCAGTGTTGCATGAGCCGAAAGCCACCTCTCTAAAAAGGCACTATCCTTCTCTAACTCGCCATGTAACATTAAATAGACACTTAGGGTTGCGAAAAGCTTTTTAGGGTCCCCCATCGATAACTGTGCCGTTAAATCATCAACCACAACCTTCTCTATACTAGGGAGTAAGTGATCGTATAACCACTGGTTATAAACGAGAGTCGTCCTTTCTGCCCACTGTTCGGCCAGTCCGCGTTCCCAATCGCTAAATAAAGAGGAGGACTGCTCGCCCCCCTGGCGTCGCGTTATTGTCAATTGGGTTAATTTATTCAGCGCTAAGTCTAGTGGAAGTTGGGTGGCGCTTAACTCTTCGTCAAGCCGAGTGAGTGCCTGCTGGGATTCAGTAAAGAAGTGCTGATTATCATAATAATGCTGGGCAACAGCATAAATACTCCCCGCACTGATTATCAGAATCGCCATAAGCAGCGCACCTCGGCGTAAGCGAGTCATGATATGTTGTTGGTGCAATGACAGCCGTAATCGATAGTCATCAATGATGCGATACTGAAAAAGAGTCTTGATAAAGTAGTGCCGTAATGAACGGGGTAGAGTCTCTAAGACTTGATCTTGTGTTTCCTCTGGCTGCTTAGCCAGTGCATAGCGCTGCCGATTAGCGTCTTCTAACCATTGTCTGACAAGAGATTGAGGATGAGTATAGACACTTTCTTGACAGAGCTCGCTACATCCCAAATAAACTCCTTGTAATGCAGGATATTCACTAGGTAAGCCATCAGGTCTTAAGGATACCAGCGGTTCAATAAAAAGTAATAAGGCTCGTGTTAAGGCTTCAAGATTTACCGGAAAACGCTCTATTCCCTTACGAAGTAGCACATCATCACACTGTTGCTGTTTAGTCAGCACTTGCTTATCGATTCGTTTAACCATCGAGTTCAGATGCTGACTGATCGTATCGATGTCCAACAAAGGTTCTTTTCGGCCCTGTTCAAACTTCTCCCCCAATAACTGACAACGTTCCTGAAGAGGGAGATCATGAAAATATTCCTGAAAACCGACAAGCTGGTCGAGCTGGCTAACAAAAAGCGTGAGGGAGAGTTGTCGATTAATCTGCTGCTGTAAGACACGCAGATGAGTGCGGCACAATGCAGCATAGTCGGTAAGTTGTTGAGATGTTGAAGACAGTAAACGAGGACAATCAATAACGAAGACAATCGCTTCTATCGTCGTAACAGACTTCATTCCAACAAGCTGTTTCGTTAATGCTTGCCATTCATCCGCCGCGTCAGGAGTCGTTGGGTCTAGGTCGAAATAGCGACCAGGCGTATCACACCAAAGCGCGTTATCTGCTAGCCAGAATTGAGGCTGCTCGGTACACCTGATGGCTTGACGTGCCATGAGTTGTTGGGAGGGCAGCGTTAATATCAGTTCCGCATTAAGTAAGGCGGACGTTTTGCCACTCTTCGAGGGGCCAGCCACCATGATACAGGCCTTTGAGGTATTCGCCGAGGTTTGGCAAAACAAACGTTTCCTTAAGGGTATCTGTCGCTTGAGATGAATTAAAATTCTTCGCCACTCTTTACGCCATTGTTGAAGTTCTGGATAACGAGGTGGGGCATAATGCGAAAATAACGCGAGTGAGGAAAACTTTTGCGGTAGGTTACCGGCCTCTATCGCAAGGACAGAAATATAGTAGCCCAAAGCGATCATCGCAATAATTGAACAGATTAGCGCACGCGGGAGTAGAGGCGCTAAAGGGGGTATCTCACCAATAGTGAGCAAAGGCCCTAGCAGCCATACGATATTTATCAGGCCTATTGCCATAATAAGATAACTTGGTAGGCCATAAATAAGCATCAACACAATCAGCACGATCGTTACCATTACCATCGCCCGATGATAAGGTGAAAGTAAAGGATAAGCCTGACCAACTCCCCAAAGATCACCATAGAGTGCGACCATTGCACACGCCAACAAAACCAAACTGGCTATCGCGAGCCGACTAGCGATTTTAGTCAACACAGGCGTCAACAATTCCATTGCTTAATTCCCCTGTAAAGTGATGAAAAATTCAACACGTCTATTTTGGTTACGCTGACCTATATTTAGGTTAGCGGTGAGTGGCTGGTGCTCACCGGCCCCCACCCGTTGAATTTGGCTATCGGTAAAACCATAACGATAAAATATTCGCGCCACCTCCTCAGCTCTCTGCAGGGAGAGTTGTTGATTAGAGGTCTTTTTTAGATAACTAATCGGCTGACTGTCACTATGTCCAATCAACCTAACCTGACCATGAAGCCGCTGCGTCGCTTGCCCTATACGCTCAATCACTGCGTAATGACGAGGTAGCAGTTTGGCGCTGCCTGAAGCAAACATCTCGCTATCGACTAACCTTAGGTGATAGCCTTGTTCAACCCGCTCGATCGTGAGTCTGCCTTCCTCAATATCTGTCTTAAGTAAGTCAGGTAACGTCACCACGGTGTGGCGTAATGGCGCAAGGGTCAGATGCCCAGAAAGTTGACTAGCTGTATAGCTTAATTGCGATAGGCCGTAATGTTGCTGTAACCGGTAAGCTCCATAAACGACAACAATTACTATCAGGCTGAGTAAAGCGCTACCGCGTAGCGAAATAAATTTACCTCGCTGCCGTGGTAGAACGAGTGGACGATAGTCAGTGCAGATGGAAGTTTCAGTGCTCCCCATGTAGGGTACCAGTAACGAATAAAGCTGCTGACGGATGTCTGTTAACTGCTGCTGCCCATCTTGTTGAATACTGTAACGTCCTTCAAAACCTAAATTGAGGATATGCAGCATTAATATTAATACCTCGGCGTAGTCACTGGGATTCATTGCTAACCGCCCGGCTAGGAGAAAGAATTTATTTCCTCCGTCGTTATCCTCCTCAAAATAATTAAGTAAGTTTTGCTGTGACCAACCGCTGTTAATTCCCCACTCAGTAGTATGGATAGCCTCATCTAACGCGGTACAAAGGCAATAGCGTGCGATAGTCATTTTTCGCCATGGGATGTTTAGCTGCTCGCATAATTGCGAAAAGAGTGTGATCTCATAAATAAGCCAAGATCGTAGAATCTCCACTGACTCAAGTTGCTCAATCTGTGAAGGGAGATCGCTCAGGACGTTGAGTAACGGTTTGCTAAGGCAATATAAGGGATACGGACTCTCGTGAGCTTGGGCCAATCGCTCGCTTACACTTTCACCGACGAAACACTTTTTAGGTAACGACGCACTATGCGGCTCGTTATCAATCTTACTGAGTGAATACTCTACACCACCTTGCTCATTGAGCGAGGCAGTCGATAAGGTCGATAATTTAGTCATCTATCGCGTAGCCCCCATAGTTTTAGCGTTAACTCGGTGAAGCGCCCGGCAACATGCAGAGCAACCGCTTGTTCATCGAGGATGTTTTGCCAAACTCGGCCATTTTTCACCAATTCGAAATAATGTGTTCCGGAGCAATGTGCTAATTGACGGGGCGGGGCGTTAAGTAGTTGGAGAGTGACGCCCGGTAAATGCGAACGGACTAAATCAAGAATTTGTCGTGGTGCACTGACTTTACTTTTTTGAATAAAGTGCTGAGTAATCTGCTGTTGAGGAACAGTTGCTTTCACTGCCACAATAATCGATTGATACTCTTCCAACCGCAGATCAGGATCGGTAGTAACCCAAATACCATTCGACTGGCGTTGGAAATCAAAACACTCTCCAGCTTTAGTGAGTAGAAGATTAAGTTGCTGGCTAATATCATCAATTAAAGGGCGAAAGGTCTCGGCTAGCTGTTTATGTTGGTAGCTGATCCCTTCTAAAGTGGGACGGCGCTGACGGCATAAATACGTCGCAAGCTCTGCTTGTAAGGCATTTAATTCACAGAAATACACTTCTGGATGCACTAACGGTCGTTGTAACCAATAATCGAGCATTACTTGATAACGATTACAAATTTGCAAGAGCAGGTATTCTTCGATTCTTATCGCTAATGAATCGCTAGGGGCTTGTTCAGCTAACGGTAGAGCGAAAGCTTCAGCCCGATGTTTAAGCTGACCAGAAATATGATGGATCCAACTGATCAAGGTGGAGCTGGTCCGACAATCGATAACGGGAGGGATAAACTCTTCGTCGAATAAGATCGCCCGACCATCCGATTCAATATGTTTAAGCCTCGCACAAGGGATTCCGATCCAGGTGTCATTCAGTTCGGATTCTGGTAATAAACGCAGACTCAACTGAGCGAGTAAAAGATGTCGAGGTTCTCGATGTACCGCGTTACTGTCGTGAACCAGATGCTCTTTCGCAATAAAGCGTGCTAAGGATGTTTCTTGTGAAGAGGATAATAAGGTTTCATCATGGCCGGGAACCGTTAGCGATAGCGCAATATAGAGTTGTTGGCCACAGTGTTGCGGCAGTAACGTCAGGGGCTTTGGTGGTGAACACTCTTCTGGAAAGCTAAACGGCGTTCCATCAGGGAAAATCCCTCTTGCCGCGTTGATCATCAACTTACCATAATCCAACGCTTGCCGATCAATGGCCAGCGCTGAGAAGCCCCAATGATAAGGCGTGAGAATTGATGCACGTTGATGGATAAAGTGTTCAAAATAGCGTTCTTGCTGCTGAAAAAGCTGTGGCCTTAAAAAGAGGCCTTCATTCCATACCACTTTATTAGTTTTCATAACATTCCTTGTTCTGAAAGCGTGAGGGTGGAAGCGTGTAATCGAATATAGGGTTGAACAGGCCGGCTTTTAAATAATTTCTCCCAGATAAAGCGAGGCGGATTTTCCACGGTATGGATCACGGACCACGAGTTCGTCGACATCTCTCGAAACGCGGCAACAAAAGCAAGCGTGTTAGGCCCCGCCTCGATAGGTATCGCTAACGTTTTTTGTTGGCCGGGCTGGAGTATAACTTCGGCAATACGACGATAATCGCGAGAAGCCTTTGTATCGGGTGAGGACACCAAGAGTAACGGATTCTCCGCACTAAAATTATCGCGATTAGTTACGTGATAAATAAAGATTTGTACCGGTGAGGGAACACCTTTTTTATTTTTATTAATATCAGTAGCGGCGATAAAGTGGGCTTTAACTTCCGTGCTACTCGTTGGCTTTATTGTGCAGCCCGAGAGAAGAAACAGTAAACCAAGCGTACATATGTAAATTAAAGGCAAAGCATCCCCCTTCACAATAACTATGAATTTAAAAAGTCAATTTGGAGAGAGAGAAATAACAGGTTCCAAATATCCTTAGAAACCTGTTATTTCCTTCTACGATCTCTATTAATTAAGTGAATTAGACTTCACATTATAATTCACGGTAACAGCGCCAGATTTACTCCCTTCTGCATTTTGCATCACATAATCTTCGGTGACTGCGGTAAACGAGAAGCTAACCTGTTCTATCGCTCGCACATCTTCCTGAGAAGAGCCGGTATTGTTAAGACGAGTGATAATGACATCACTAAAGTTAATAGTAAGGTATTCCAACGGATCCCCGCCTGCTTTACGTATAATAAATTTTACGTTTTTTATATGCTTCCCTGATAAGCAATAGCTAAGAAGATTAGGGCTGGCTCGGTCGATGTAATGTTCGAAAGAGAAGTCGTCAACGGTCGCTTTCCCCGCCCCGCCCCCCGATCCTTGATGCATATTCGAGTGCTGTGAACATCCCCAACTCCAGCTCAAGACCTCAATCTCGCCTTTATGCTGGGCATCTTGTGACTCCCCTTCGATTCCATCGAATTTAATAAAAATATCCTGAGACATATACACTCCTTGTTAATAATTATGATAGAGAATTAAAGGCTCTCTTTGACCGAAGGCAACTTGGCCACCATGCGTAATGAGACAGTCAGACCTTCCAATTGAAAATGCGGACGTAAGTAAAACTTAGCTTGGTAAAAACCAGGATTGCCTTCTATATCTGTGACGATAACTTCGGCCGCTGCCAGAGGGCGTTTCGCTTTTGTCTGCTGAGATGAGTTACTGGGATCCCCGTCAACATAATTCATCACCCAGTCGTTCAGCCATTTCTCTATCTCTTCACGAGATTTAAAGCTGCCTACCTTATCCCGCACAATACATTTTAAATAGTGAGCGAACCGAGAACAGGCGAAGAGATAAGGTAGTCGAGCCGATAAGGTTGCATTAGCGGTCGCGTCATCATCGTAATATTCAGTGGGCTTTTGTAGCGACTGTGCACCAATAAAGGCTGCATAATCGGTATTTTTACGGTGTACCAACGGAATGAATCCATTTTTGGCTAATTCAGCCTCTCGCCGATCAGAGATCGCAATTTCAGTCGGACACTTGAGGTCTATCCCCCCATCATCGGTTGGGAAACTATGGCAAGGAAGATCTTCAACAACACCGCCACTTTCCACTCCTCTGATCATCGTGCACCAACCATACTGTTTAAAAGAACGGTTAATATTAACAGCCATAGCATAGGCTGCATTGGCCCAGATATAGTGGCTGTGATCGGCTCCTGCTGTATTTTCTTCAAAGGCAAATGCCTCGACAGGATTAGTCCGTGCACCGTAGGGTAAGCGAGCTAAGAAACGTGGCATCGCAAGTCCTATATAGCGTGCATCTTCCGATTGACGCAGTGCATTCCAAGAGGTGTACTCTAGATTTTGAGTAAAAATTTTCGTGAGATCGCGAGGGTTAGCTAACTCTTGCCAGCTTTGCATCTGCATAACCGAGGGGGCTGCCCCTGAAATGAAGGGGACATGCGCAGAGGACGCTATTTTTGCTAATGAGGTGAGCAGGTCTACTTCTTCAGGAGAGTGGTCAAAATAGTAGTCTCCGACTAAGCATCCGTACGGCTCACCACCGAGTTGCCCGTACTCTTCCTCATAAATCATACGGAAAATCGGACTCTGGTCCCAATTCGCACCTTTATAACGTTTCAAGTTACGTCTAAGTTCATCGCGAGAAATATCCAGGACACGTAATTTCAGTTGCTCATCCGTTTCGGTATGCGTGACCAAATAATGTAGGCCGCGCCAAGCGCTTTCAAGCTGCTGAAATTCGGGGTGATGTAGTATACCGTTAATCTGATCTGATATTTTCCGATCGATTGTTTCAATCAGCGCCGCAATATTTTTATAAGCATCCTCTGAGAGGATAATCGCGCTTTGTAATGCTTGTTGCGCGAGGGTTTTAACCGCAGATTCAACTGCGTGTTGGGCTATGTCGGTTTGTGGGCGAAATGCTTTTTGTAAAAGTGCCGGTAATTGCTTAGATACCGAATTATCCTGCATGCTCGGAGTTGCAGAAGTGATAGCCTGTTTCATCCCTTACTCCTCACTCTGCGTTGATGAGGTGACCTTACCCTCTGCACTCGGTAAGCTGGCTAACGCCGTGAGTAGCTCGGGGTCATTAAGGAACTGCATGACTAAACTTTCTGCGTCACTTTTTCCATCCATATAGGTCTGCAGATTGGCCAACTGCGTTCTGGCTTCTAATAACTGAGCGAGTGGAGCGACTTTCTTTGCGATATTTTCCGGCGAAAAATCAGATAAACTTTCCAACGTTAGATCCACTAATAATTTCCCCTCACTGCTGAGGGTATTATCGACATTGAATAATACCCTTGGTTGCAAGGCCTTCATGCGATCATCGAAGTTATCCACATCAATCGAGAGAAATTTTCTCTCTTTTAAAGGTTGCTGGGTCAATTGTGACTTTCCTGATAAATCAGACATGACTCCCATGACAAAAGGGAGATTCACTTTTTTATCATCACCATAAATTTCAACATCATATTCAATCTGTACACGTGGGGCTCGATTCCTCGCAATAAACTTTTGCGAATCCTTAATACTCATTCCTAACTCTCCCTGTTGAATAACTCTTTAGTTCAATACCTTTATGGATAATTAATATTAATAGTTGCTCTAGCCATTAATTTACCTGGCATCGGTGACGATGCTATTGAGTAGTAGCTTGCTGTAAATTGATGAGATTCAATATTTTTACCGCTCGCATATTGGTAAGCCTGACCGGTATTCGTCTGATTTATTTTTAGTTGCTCACCATTTTCCTTTCGAATTCTGACTTGGATATTTTCACTCATCCCTACGCCTTGACTATTCTTTAAATTACCCGTTGAGGCATCATAAAAAGCTTTCTCGGCGTGCATTGACAGTAACACGGTCTGTTTTTCAGGGCATTCAGTCACCTGAATCGTAAAAGGTTGACTTCCTAGTTCATTATCTTGTGCGGTGAATTGGGCTGTCGATAATGCGGGTAAACCGATCGTTTCCTGAGTAGAGGCTTGATTAATCGTCAGCCGACAGGTTTCGGCAAGGTATTCACCTTTAAATAATACCTCGATATGGCAATCGTCACGACAGCTTGTGGTCGCGGCAATGGATGGGGATAAGTTCACCAAGACTAACAGCCATACACTAAAGTGCCCCCTATTAATAAGTCGTTTCATTGGCAACTAACCTCCTTGTAGATAATTTCATCATGCGTTTGTTTGACTTTTTCGATTAGATCTTGATCGGCATAGATTTGACAGTGTTCTTTCGTCACGCTGTCGCGAACGAATAAGGCTTCACGCTCTGGGTCCCAGCCTTGTATAAAAGCTCTACCTGCTTGCGATACTAAGGCTAAATGAGGGGAATGCTCAGTAAAAAGCTGGCTCATCATGGCGAGAACTTTCTGCTGCCGATTCCGAATCTTCAATAAGATAGGTACACCCGTCTGCGTTTTCATTTTCACCTTCAGCGCAGCCCCCATCCTTGGAATAACTGTCGCTTCGTTCTCTTCAATCGAGACCGTAAGCGGTAATCCTTCTGGATTAACCGCAATTCTATTTTCTTGGTAAGGGGTGAGTGACGGTAAAATGCCATAACCGTGGCGATTAATCCTAGCTCCCTGGCCATTAATAATTTTCGCCCCCTGCGCACCTGGCACATGAATGATGGCAAATGGGTTATTTCCTAATTGTCTTCCTGCGACAATCCCCCCTGAGTGCACCACTACGCTGCCATTTGCAGATAACGAAGATTGCTGGTGCCCTCGATTACGACTAAAAGAAGTGCTGTATTGGCCCTGCGAGCTGTTATAAGCAATATTGGCTTGAATTCCATTATTGATTTTCTGCTGCCTCACTTTTTCGCTATTGATCCCGATGCCATACACCAAGGTATTCTCATCGCCATAATGGCCATTCATCGTATTTTGTAAGTTCGTTGTCCCATAACTATCACGGGTATAAGTGGTGTATAAGGAATCAAAGAAAGGCTGTTTTTCAGTTCCTGTTCCAAAGGGGATATTTAGCGAAAGCATCACTGAATTATCATTTTCTCCCTGAGACGTCTGACTTCGGGATAACACAGCTCCCAAGCTAAACAAGGTAAATTTCTTATTCATGGACAGACTATAATGATAAGAGGCACTACGGTTTTCATAACGGTAGGTCGATGCGGTAAGATTTACGCTAAAACTTTCGGTAATTGGCTGGCCTATAGAGAGCGAAAGCCGCTGTTTTATTACTGGGTAGATTCCGTAACCAAACCTACCTTGATCTTCATTAAGCTGGGTTAGTGCTTGGTAATTCCCTGATAACATTCTTTCCATAGAGGCATTGATACTGGTTTGCGTATCACGTAAATATTTGCTGTAGGAGAGGTTTATCCTGCTTCCTTTTTTTGTCTTATTTCGCTTTACCCGTTTATCTTCTGAAAAGTTTCCGGTTAGCGCCACCCCGCCGAAAGGCGTATTCACCGCATTTCCTAGCGCAATCCCTTTGTAGTGATACGCGAATTGAGTACCACTATAAAGAGTGTAATTTTCCGTTAGACCATAAAAAAGGTTCGCCTGTATAAAATAGGGGGAGCGCGTTAAGGGTGTTTGATTAATTTTACCTAGATCAACTTCGTATTTAACTACCGACTTATTTAAGATTAATGGCGCCGCTGAGTTCGGAATGATAAAAACTCTTTTCCGTCCATCCGCTTCCTCGATCACCATCGTGTAATCGCCCCCATAACCTCCTACGCTGGGTGAATCAATATCAAAAGGCCCAGCTGGAACGCTGGTTTGCTGAATTAACTGCTCTTGTTGCCATAGCGTAACTTTAGCATTCGTTTCAGCTATACCTGAAAAACGAGGGGTATAAGAACGCAGAGCCGATGACAACATACGGTGATCGGAACGAAGCTGTGCACCACGAAAAGTCACACTATCGAAGATTTCTCCAGAAGACCACGTTTCCCCTATTCTGAACTGACTTTTCAACGCAGTCAGATCGTGTTCAGCATAGGCGGACTGGCCATGATATCGCCATGGGGTATTCTGTAATTTACGGCTGATTTGCCGATAACGCAGACGCCATCCTTCAAGATTGATCCCCAGCAAAGAGCTAAAACTCAATGTCTTCTGCTGTACAGTACGACTTTTCGTCGACGATGATGTACGTTGACTATATCCATCAAAGTTATAGTCAGCGAATGCTACATTACTCCCTTGCTCCCAGCGTTCAGGAGCGATATCACCCGTTGCTTGTGCTCGAAAATATTTCTGTGCCACGGTGAGCTGGAGAATAAAATCACCACTTTCGTAATACGCGCGGCTATGGGGTATCCACCTTTCGAGGATATGGCACCCTTTAATAAAATCGTTACTCTCTCCCGCTAACTCTACCTTAATACCTAACTGTTGGAGCGTCGCGAAGGTAAAGCAAGGTTGAGCATACCCTTGAGGCTGATTCGCAGGCGATACAAAAGAGATCAAAAAACGTCCACGCGGTTGATCGTTAACAAAAATTGAGACCTGATAATCACCTGCGGTAACCGGATTACTTCGCTCAAATACTGTTAAATCAACTTTTTGACCATGGAGAAAGTGTGCATCAAAGGATATGCGCTTGGCTTGCTCAATAGATAAATCTGTCGGCTGTAATGCCTTTTCAATTGCCCACCCCATCGGCGGCAGCAAAAACCCCCCGGCGATAGGGCAGGTCAGAGCCATTATTCGTAAATAAAAATGTACTGAGCTATCGCTTTTAGTAATGCTTACGAATTTTTTAGCTCCAGTATTCTGCTTAAGCTCATCCATGGCTATGCATCATCCTGAATAAAAGATAAATTAATGGCAGCTATTTTTTGCTAATGATAAATCCTTTACCATCACTATATTTCCCATGATATTTACTGCCATTGCCGTAGTCGTTTATTAGTTCAAAATTAATTTCGTCCAATCGTTTATGGCGTAACGTTGTGGGCAATATTATTTTCTCTTCAGAAAAGGGGCTTAACATTGATAACGGAATTTCTTCTTTCCGCTCTCCAGCGTTAAGCTCCACAGAGTAGAAAGAGAGATAATAAGGCGTCGGATTAGTAACGGATAACTCCCCTGGCCTTGCCAACTTCCAGTGTAATTTCGTCCCTTGCTCGGCGCTACTTTGGGTTAGCGCTGCTGGCCGGTAAAAAAGCTTTATACGCGTTTTGAAAGCCAAAGAGAGGCGTTCACTTTGGTTTTCTTCACCACTATTCGGGGGGACCTCAAGTAAATTAAACCAAAAGAGCGATTCTCTATCTTTGGGTAAGGCCTGTCCAAGATAGCGAACCCTCACACTCTGGCCTTTACCAGGTTCTATACGAAAGAGCGGAGGAATCGTCATGAAAGGAGTTTCATGTTCTGTCCCTTCGACAGCTGATTGGCCCTCGTCTACCCAAACTTGTACCAAGGCCGGTAACTCCCCTTTATTAGATGTTCGTACTATTTTCTCTTTTTGTCCTTCAATAAAAACAATTCGTGTTCCTGTTAGCGTGACCCCTGCATAACAGTTGCTCAATACCATACCTATAGCAGTAAATATAAGCGTCAATATTTTCACACTACTCGTTATGACTTGTTGCATAGCGTTGTCCATATAAATAAAACTGCCACGATACTCTTTCGCGGCAGTGAAGTATGGGGATTATGGATAGGCGATGGTATAGATAGCCTTAGCCTCGATCTGCCCTGCAGTCGCTTGTCCAGTCGCATAATAGCCACCCGCAAAGCCCATTTCCGCTGCGCTATTCACTAAAGCGATCGATTTAGAGGTATCCCCTAAACGAATTTGTTCTTGGTCCTTATAAAGACGCACTTGGACATTCGAGGCAGCAGTATTAGTATCCGTTAAGCTATTTTTTAAGTTTCCTGTCACATTATCTCTATCACTTCCGCCGACGGCTTCAAAGTGTACGGCGATATTTTTAAGGGTACTTGAACAGTTCTTAACAGAAATTTTAAACTCCTTAGAACCGGCTTCCGAACCCGCGGCTTTTAACGCATTGGTCGAGAGTTTTGGAAGTGAAACCGTAAAGTTTTTATCACCAACTATTTCGCATGTTTCACCTGTTAAAGATCCAGTGAATGTAATAATTCCCTGTTGATCGGTTAATTTGTCAGGGTCTGCTGCACAAGCTAAGTGCGAGATAGGCAATAATAGTGCTGAGCATAATAGTACTTTAGCTTTTGACATGTATAACATTCCTTTGAATCATTAATTTACCGCACTCCCTTCTCGTCATTGAAAAAGGGAGGCTCCTTCTAGTAGTAATTCTACGTCACTCTATATTCTATTTATCAATAATCCATTTCATAAATTTATTATTGATGGGAAGTATCAGAAAATTCGTTGGCACTTAAATACCAACACAACCTCTCTGATAAGGGTATAGGATATTATTCAATTAATTCAGAAGATAAAGAACTTATCATATAAATATAAAAATTTAAGAATACAGCTCGATTCACATTCCTAATTAATTAAAAAAAAGAATGAATATATTGATTAACGAGGAGGATTTAATTAGCTTTTTGGGTTTATATAAAAAGAATCGCTATTTATATTTTATTAGGAGTAATTATCCATGGACCAGCGGTTTCTTAATTACTACCGTCGAGAATTATTGTTTATGCGCGAAATTGCTGGGGATTTTGCTGTAAAGCACCCCAAAATAGCGAAGCGCCTTAATATCCATAGCACTGCGATTGCAGACCCTTGGATAGAACGGTTGATCGACTCTTTCTGCTTTTTAAACGCAAGAACACAACTGAAGATTGATGCTGAGTTTGAACCCTTTACACAACGTCTACTCAATAGCCTCTCTCCGGAATTCACTATGCCGACACCTGCCAAATCGGTTGTGGCAATTCAACCATCAATTACACAAGGAGAGTTGAGTACGGGTTATACCGTCGACGTCAATACGCCCTTAATGAGCGAAGTCGTCAGTAAAGAGAATACCCGCTGTGAATTTAGAACCTGCCGTCCCCTTACGCTTTGGCCAATGACGTTACACCATGCAGCGCTAACGAAAGTCTCGCCAGAATTGATGACCTATATCGATAAAACAGGTAAAGCCCAGTCGGCTGAGGCGGCGATTACGCTCACCCTGTCACTTGCGAACGGGATGCTCTTTTCTCAATTAACCCATTGCAACGAAATCCCCATTTATTTACAAGGGGACGAGCAAGTCTCTTCTCATTTATTCGAACTTCTTGCTTGCCATTATGCAGGGATTGCCGTGAAGTCAGCTACCTCCTGCTCACTCTTTTCTTACCAGGAGACCTCGCCTCTCGTTAGCGCACACCCTATGGCGTACTCTAACACTCAGCCTTTCTGGCAAGGCCATCACGGATATCGCTGCCTAAAAGAATTTTTTGATTTCCGATCTCAATTCTATTTCTTTTCGATTTCTCATCTTAGCTCTGCCTTTCAAGATTGCCACGATAATCAAGTTGAATTGGTCCTGTTACTGGATAGCTTTCCAACCGAACTCGCCCCGATGGTCAATGCTCAGCGTTTTAGCCTACATTGTGTGCCAGTAGTAAATCTCTTTCCAGGTAAAGTTGATCGAGTGAAGATAAGCGCTAACGCACTAAAGCACCATATTATCGTGGACCGTAGCCGGCCTGCGGATTACGAAGTGTGTCTGGTCAACTCGGTCAGCGGCTTTAGCCAGGAAGGTGAAGAACTCGCAACCTTCTATCCGCTTTATCAAGGGTCGGCAAACACTGAAGATCATGAGGGTCGTTACTTTTCGTTAGAACGCACTCCTCAGCTTATTGGTGATTTTACTGAGCGAGAATCGACGGAAAGCGATGTGTGGCTGACCCTCGTTGATCAATCACAACCTCCCCACTCACCACATTTATCCAGTTTGCATATCGATGCCTTAGTATCCAATCGTCATCTTCCACGTGAGCTCCCAAAAACTAATCAAGCAGGCAATGATCTCCAGTTAGATGAGAGCATCCCCGCTAGTGGTGGAACATTCGTTAGCGCTATCAGTCGCCGTTACGATTCGCTTGCCTATGCTGATTCTGCGTGGAAATTGATTAATCTTTTACAATGTGCCTATCAGCCGCTTGATAATGACCATCCAACAGAAAGCGCGACACAGTTGCGTGAGAGATTAAAATTATTTTTACACAGAGGTGATCACTTTTCAGAAGCGATTATCCGCAGCGTGGTGAGCTTAACTTGCCAGCCAATAGTGAGGCGATTATCTAACGATGACTTATTGATCAATAGTCGGGGAGTCAAGTGTCGGTTGACTGTGGATGAAAGTCTTTTCTCCAATCATAGTCCATTTTTATTTGGCCATATTATTGCCCTTTTTCTCTCAACACACACAGCTATCAATAGCTTTGTTGAGCTTGAACTGCTGTCATTACAACGTGGAAGTATTCATTGCTGGCCCGCATTTATCGGACAACGGGGGATACTATGAACACACCCACCCTGCCAAAATGTTACCCCGATGCGTTGAAAAACTTACCCTTTACTACCCCTTGGTCCGCTAATTTTTTGTCCACATTACGGCAAATTACCGCGATAGGAGCCCAAAAACCTATCCCGGGTAGTGCAGTGAGTTTAAAAGATGAAGATTTCAGGTTAAGTCAGGCGGTTAGCCTCGCTTTCCCTGCCAGTGAAATCGCATCGATGACTTGGCAAGATAACCAATTAGCCATCAAGCTATTCAGCTTAGGCGTTTGGGGGCCACAGGGGCCCTTACCACTGCATTTTTCAGAACTGGCCTTAATACGTTTTCAACAGCAAGATAGCGCATTGATCGATTTTATCGATCTTTTTCATCACCGTAGTATGTCGACCTTTTTCCGTGCATGGTATAGCGCACAAGATACAGCCGCCTTAGACCGACCAGAATATGATCGTTTTTCCCATTATCTTCGTTGTTTATCTGGGCTTCCCTTTCCCTCGCAAGACTCCTCTTTGCGAAAACAACATCAGCTGCTATCTGCGGGTTTTCAACTTGCACGTAAAAATTGTGCTCCGCAAGATCTACTCTTAACGCTCAAGGCTTTGTTTCGTCTTCCATTTCAAATTGAAGAGTTCCAACCCGGTTGGATAAATCTCCGCCCAGCCGAACAGTGTCAGTTGAATAAAGAAGTGCAGTCTTCTTGCTTAGGGAGGGGGACAATCTTGGGAGAGGCAAGTTATCAAGCAGGCCATAAATTTAAGGTATTGTGTGGGCCATTACGTTATGAGCAATACCTTGATCTTCATCCTGATAAACCTGACTTGGAAAATATTTCGATTTTTATACAACGACTTACCGGAGGTCATTACCATTTTGATATTCAGTTTACTCTAGCCACCACCCCTTCACTGCCTAACACCCTTTCAGGGCAGCAGCAGCTAGGCTTTGATACGTGGTTACTCAATGAAGCGGGAGAACTTCCGCAATTCGCCATGATTCATACCTCCTGTCTTAGCGTCGACGATTGAACGCACGACATTCGCTCAAGGAAGAGAATATGTCAGCTTTACCCTCTATTTTCGAACAGTACTTCTGGCTGAGGGAGCCCATCGATGATGAATATCCCTGCGGTCAATCCATCGATTACCATCCCGATTTTTTGGCTTTACAACAAGAGCTTGCTTTGCCGCTATCGATTGAATACGGGACGTTTATTCAAGCGCCCTCAGCAATCAAGTGGTCATCAATGCTGCCTAAGCTTCGTCGCTTAAGTCAACAAACTAAAGATATTCGCCTCATCATTTTACTTATCCGTGCCCATTTAGCAGAAGATGGAATTTCAGCCATTGTCGAGGGCGTGGCGTTATTGATTACGCTACTTGAACGTTGGCCAGAAGCGTTACATCCGCAATACGAAGATGAAGGCGAGTATGTTCCCGAATTCCGCTATAACGCTTTAGCCGGCCTAGATGATCTTGAAGGCTGTGTGGCTGAACTGCGTCGCTGCACGTTAAATACTCCCGAGGCAGAGACCTATTCCCTCTCGGATATTGAACAGTGGATAGTACGGGATAAACTGTTACCGTTAGCTGATAAGGAGCGACTGCAGCAGCTCTATCCTGCGCACCACTCTTTTTTCGAGTCCTGTGTCAAGGCCCAGCAACAGCTAACGCAATTAGCTCAATTACCCCCTAGCACCTTAGGGACGGAATCACTCTGTTTCCCCCACCTTTCCGCGCTACTGTCCACATTCTGTCGCTTTCATCAACGCCAGCAACATACATTCCCATCCGAACAGAATGCTTCGCCTTTGCTCAGTGAGGTGACCCAATCTTCGGGAGGGGATGTGGATAGAGTAGCGTACCGTACCGAAGCACGAGAAAAATTACGCGAAATCCGCGAAAGTTTCGCTTATTACGAACCCAGTAGCCCTTTGAGTCTACTGTTGTCATTTGCAGAAAATAGTATCGGCTTGGATTGCCAGCAGATTAGTCAACGCTTCCCTCGCGAGCTGCTTTCTCTGCTCACTCTTGAAAAGGACTTATAAAATGAAATGGTTATATGGATTATTATTACTGATTACCTTGAGTAGCCATGGCTACTCTGCCTGCTTTTTAGCTCGAGGCACCCCCACAACACTGACGATTCCCTCTCAAACTCTTACTATTGATGCCGATGCCCCGGTCAGTTTAGATCGCCCTTTTGCCCATATTGATAGCTTACCCATTAGCGCTCGTATTGGTTATGACGATTGTGAGCGGGGAACAGAATACGGTCGTCAGCTAATAGGCTTCACAAATCGTGAAATCGCTAACCAAATTTACTCGACCGATATTCCCGGAATTGGGGTGAAAATTTTATGGACTAACGGCCTAGATGGGTACGGCGGTTATCCAAAAGCCCTATACATGATATTCCCCAATGGCATCTTAAAAGGAACCTTCGATTATGTGCCCGGCTCGGCTTATCGTTTGGAGTTTTATAAAGTAGCCAACACAATTAAACTCTCGACGAATGGGGAAAATCAGCTGCTACCATTGGGAATTCTTGCCTACAACTATCTCTTTACGCCAACCCCCAATAACTACTCGATGCGCCTAAATTTAGGGGCAATAACGCTAAAAAGTATCCCTAGTTGTACCCTTGATTCCAGTAAAACGATCGATTTCAATCGCGTTACGTCGAGTAGCTTGACGCAAGGAATTTATCGAGATTTAACGTTTAAAATTAAGTGTCTCAGCGATTATCAACGCTTCTCCCCTCGAGCTTCAATCACGACACAAACTCCTAGCAGCGACTATCAATCAATTAAGGTGTCAGATTCCGCCGGACAGGATGATCGACTACGTATCTCGATTTATGACAGTAAAAAGAATCTTCTGCGACTCGATGGCACGACTCATGAATCACTGAATAATGTAGCATCCAATACCGATGCAGAATTCAGTTGGCAAGCGGTATTGCAGCCAGGGATAAAGAGCCCCCCGGCTTCAGGACCGTTCACCGCCTATGCTGAAATTCAATTTACCCTTGAGTAATCACCCATGGATAATCGTATCTTTATCGCTATCGCCAGTTATCGTGATCAAGAGCTATGGCAAACACTCGATAGTGTCATTACGCAAGCGGACGATGCGAGTCGCTTGCATATCGCCATCTGTTGGCAGGATGATAATGAGCTGAATCACCCTATCGCCGCGGGTTGGCAACCGCGTAAAGTATCGTTAATTTCGGGGTTTCCAGTTTACCAACTCGAAGGTAGCGCAGCGCGAGTTGATTTGATTGCAGTGCCTTATCAACAGGCAAAAGGCGTCGGATTTGCTCGTTCTTTGTGTGATCAACTTTATCAGCATGAAGAGTGGTTTTTACAGATTGATGCCCATACCTTGTTTGCTCAACATTGGGATAACTACCTGATAGATCTCCTCATCACGCTGACTCAAAACGGTGAGAAACCTCTCATTAGTAGTTATCCGCCGAGCTATCACCACACTGCGCAAGGTACTATTGTATTCGCTCGACAGGCGAACCGTATTACTCTCAATACGTTCAATCCAGAAGGCTTGCCTACCCTAACTAGCCAAGCCTTCTCTGATGGACAGTTAGAAAGAGGCAGTTTTTTAGCCGCAGGATTTATTTTTACTCAAGGTGCTTTTGTCACGGAAGTTGGTAATGACCCACGGATCTTCTTTGAAGGAGAAGAGATTACACTATCCCTACGCGCTTTCAGCTGGGGATATGATATTTATCATCTCGCCCACCCCATACTTTGGCATCACTATACCCGAGAAACATCGCCAAAAATTTGGCACGACCACAGTCTCTCGGCTCAGGAAGCGGGAGAGGTACCCTTAGCTTGGATACAGCGGGAGCTCAGCTCGCAACAACATGTAAAAAAGTTACTAGGTCTGCCTACTCCCTCTCGATATAAAGAGGGGGATAAGACCCTAGGGCCTTTTCGAACTCGTCGGCAATTCGAATACCGAAGTGGCCTAAATTTTCAGTTAGTTAGCTGCTACGCTGAGTGTCTGCCCCCTCTGTCGCGCACCTATTTTCTCCCTCCAGCCAACGATGCGGCGTGGTGTGAGTCTCACCGAGTTCATCACATTAAGAGAATTGATATTTACGCTCTAATCGGGGTGACGCTACCCGACAAACTTTATATTCATTGTTATGGGCGTAATATGCTGCGCTTGATGCAATTCCACTATTCCCCGTCGGAAATTACTGCGCAAAAAGGCAGAATTGAGGTGGCATACACCTCGACACCTAATCGCCCCCCCTCTCTGCTACGAATTGCCACGTGGTCGGTAAAACTGGGCTGGGGAATAATTATCGAATGGCCTTGGTCTGAGAAAGACGGGCCTTATTGCTTACTCTAAGGAAATCAACCATGGATGGTCAACGTTTTAAATACCCTTTTGCCGATGGCTACTTTCTCACACCGGTGCCCCTCGAGAACCGCAGTGTTCATCAACTTCATTTCATTGATAGCGATAACAATGCCTATCAAATTATTATCAACCACGGTCGTCTGAGCGAGAATCAAGATCTACAGCAATTTGTCGATCAGGAGGTTGAGAAAATGCAACGTCAAGTTCCTGCTTTTTCCTTAGAGGAGTCTTCTGCCCCTAAGGCCTTAGGGCCAGCACAATATGAAATCATGCAGCAGACCCATACATTTTTATATGAAGGGTGTTTTTTTATTCAGCACTGTGCCTTTATTCACTTACCCCTACACCCACAAATCAATCCTTATAAAAGGAATGTCGTGATCCTATCGTTGGCTTCGCCACAACCTGATGCAGAACAAGTCGAACACTTTCAAGACATACTTAATACTTTTGTCCCCTGGGAGTAGGTTCCACTGGATTTACCTTAAAACACTGGGTCTGCTCTATACTTATTTCATTTCCTCCCAGTCATAAGGAATCGTCGCAGTGACGCAAACCACCTACAGCTATCAACCGAAACAAGGTCATGGCCTAGCCCATGACCCACTCAATGCGATTATTGCCCCACGGCCAATTGGCTGGATCTCCTCGCGCAGCGCGGCGGGCCAACGTAATTTAGCGCCCTACAGCTTCTTTAATCTATTCAACTACCATCCGCCGATTATCGGTTTCGCCAGCAGTGGCTGGAAAGACAGCGTCGCCAATATTGCTGCAACGAAAGAGTTCGTGTGGAATCTTGTCACTCAACCCTTAGCTTCAGCGATGAATCAAACCTCTGCAGCCTTGCCGCATGGCCAAGATGAATTCTCCTTGGCCGGGTTAACGGCGGTAAATAGCGAACTGATCGCTGTCGACCGCGTGGCGGAAAGCCCAGTTCATTTCGAGTGTCTGCTGACACAGCTTATTCAACTGCGGGACAGTCAGGATCAGCTTATCGATAGCTGGTTAGTGTTGGGTGAGGTCGTGATGATTCATATTGACGCATCACTCCTAGACAGTCAGGGGATTTATCAAACTGTCGATGCCTCGCCAATACTGCGTGCCGGTGGTCCATCGGCCTACTATGGTATTTCTGAGGAGCAACGAATGGATTTATGGCGACCTCAATAACTCAAAATGAGCACCGCTAATGGCTGTGCTCCTAAGCTAACTCAGCTATCGAGTGCTGCAAATAAGGCGTCAATATGTATATCAACAGTATCGAATGCCATCACGGGTAAGGCTACGTCGTTAAATAATATAGGCAGCTCGGTACAGCCCAGAATAATCGCTTCAATCCCCTGCTCTTCCGCCATCCGTCTGATAATAGCGATAAAGTGATCCCGTGTATCAGGATTTACGATACCTTGCTCCAGTTCGTCGTGGATCTTATCGGCAATATACGTTATCTCCTGTTCTGTGGGGATCACCACACTGATCCCTGCTTCCCTCAGTGGTTGTTTAAAGAAATCGGCTTTCATGGTAAAGCCGGTCCCTATCAATCCCACGGTCTTTAAACCTCGCTCGCAAATCGTCTGCCTAACCGAGGTTATGATACTGACTAAAGGGACTGGAACCCGCGCCTGTAATGCATCAAACCCGATATGCGGCGTATTACCGGTTAGGGCCACCACTTCAGCGCCTGCTGCAACCAGATAATTGACAGATTGCTCAAAATAACTGACCAGCCCGCTATAATCTTATTGCTCGCACATCGCTAAAACCTCGTAAACATTCACACTATCGATAGTTAGCTTTGGGAAAAATAACGCTCCACTACGCCGGTTAGCCTGATAGACAAATTTTCGATAGTAGAGCAGTGTTGATTCTGGCCCCGTACCTACCCCCAATTAATCCTAGCTTTTTCATTTCTTACCCGTCATGTCGAAAATTATTATAGTAGTCACGATGGGAGATCCTCTGCAGAAGGCGAAGAGATTTAGCCCTTACCAGAGCATCGCGATCAGTACCGCAATTAACAGTAAAACATAAAGTCGGGCGTGCCACCAATTCGGGATTTTGTGGAAGTAACGCTGGCTAAGCGTGATCCCAATGCCCCCCGCCGCCACGAGGGTAACGAGTGTTGTCAGGCTAATAAAGCCAATAAAGCCACTCTCGGGGATTTTTCCCCAGCCGTCGAAGGTATATAGGTGATGGTTGCACATAAGGCGACAGGGAGTGAGAGCGGATTAGCATGGCTGATACAATGCTTCATATTAAAACCATGTCTACGCAGCAGTGGGACGGTCATCACACTGCCGCCGACGCCAAGCAGCGCCGCCACAGCCCCATCGCTACGCCCCCCACCGTCGTCGTTGACATCGACAGCGGCCTAGCCTCATAGCCTTTCAGAAAACGGCGGCTAATCAGACAATCAACAATCGTTACCAGCATATAAAGAATAAAGAGTAGACGAATCGTCCCTTCATTTAATTGCCCTGCCAACAGAGACCCCATCACTGCGCCAAGACCAATAAAAAGCGTTAGCGGGAAAAGAATATCAGCAGTTACATTCCCTCGCCGTTGGTGCTGAAAAGTCGCCCATCCTGCATTAACTATCATCACCGCCGATGAGGTTGCGACGGCGATATGCATGGCATTATTCGCGATGGCCGGTTGCCGGAGAAAAAGTTGATAGACAAAGGGAACGACTACAAAGCCGCCGCCAAAACCAAACAGCACCGTAGTGAACCCCGTCATTGCGCCCACAATGGCGATCATAGCAATATCATTTAACATCGTACTTTGACCGTTTTAGGTTTTATCTTCCTATCTCATAACGTAAAAAAAGTGAAACGCCTAGTAACTATTACCTAAGTCTACGATTTTCGCCTGCATCAGCCATATCTTTCCTATCTTAATTCATCATTTCTCTCATTTTAAAGTAAAGTCGCTTCCCCTCATGTTTTCCTACCCTACAGACTCGGTTATCATGCACCTCTCACAGTCATGAATATCAATACAGGTCATACAATATGCGTTCGCCTCTCATCTAATGATCAGTCGGTAAACGACACTTAACTTTATCTTTAAATTAATTTTCTCATGATTTCAATACGATAACGTGAAACCTAACGATAACCACAATATTCACTGAACATTGAAAACCACGGAAATGGATACCCAAGCTAATGACGAATCACGACAATTTAGCCGCCCACACCCCGATGATGCAGCAGTATCTCGGCCTGAAAGCTGAGCATCCTGATATCTTACTGTTCTACCGGATGGGAGACTTCTATGAGTTATTTTTTGATGATGCACGGCGGGCTTCTCAACTTCTGGATATCTCATTAACCAAACGGGGATCTTCCGCAGGACAGCCTATTCCAATGGCTGGCGTTCCCTATCATGCGGTCGAAGGCTATCTCGCCAAGCTGGTACAGATGGGAGAATCGGTCGCGATTTGCGAACAAGTCGGTGATCCCGCGCTGAGTAAAGGCCCGGTTGAACGTAAGGTGTTACGTATCGTCACGCCGGGAACGATTAGCGACGAAGCCTTATTAAATGAACGCCAAGATAATCTGCTGGCCGCCGTGTATCAAACACCACAAGGCTTTGGCTTTGCCACATTGGATATTGGTTCTGGCCGCTTCCTATTAACAGAAGCGGAAAGCGACGAAACACTGGCAGCAGAGTTACAACGCACCAATCCCGCTGAGCTTCTCTACCCTGAAGATTTTGCCGCCTTTCATTTGATTGAACAGCGCCGAGGCCTACGCCGTCGTCCGCTCTGGGAATTCGACCTTTCCACCGCCCGCCAACAACTGACTTTACAGTTTGGTACCCGCGACTTACAAGGTTTTGGTGTAGAGCAAGCCCTACTTGCCTTACCCGCAGCAGGTTGTCTACTGCAGTACGCTAAAGATACCCAACGTACGGCATTGCCACACCTACGCAGTATTACCATGGAACGTCAGCAAGACACCATTATCATGGATGCCGCCACGCGTAGAAATTTAGAAATCACGCAAAATCTCGCGGGGGGGACCGATAATACGCTAGCCTCGGTACTGGACCGCACGGTTACGCCGATGGGCAGCCGGATGCTGAAGCGTTGGTTACATACACCACTGCGCGATGTCGCGATAATTACCGCTCGTCAGCAGGCAATTGGCGAATTACAGCCGTTAGCCGCATCGCTTCAGCCGCTACTCCACCAAATCGGTGACTTGGAACGTATACTCGCTCGATTGGCGTTACGTTCAGCGCGCCCTAGGGACTTAGCGCGTATGCGCCATGCCTTTCATCAGCTTCCTGATATTCAAGCACTGTTGGCCGAGACTTCTGGCCCTTCGCTGAAAATATTAGCGGAACGCAGTGGCGAATTTACCGCGCTTCGTGAATTACTCGACCAGGCTATCGTCGAAACGCCCCCGGTATTAGTACGGGACGGCGGCGTGATTGCCGAAGGCTATCATGAAGAATTGGATGAATGGCGAGCCTTAGCGGCAGGGGCAACAGACTACCTTGATCGCTTGGAAATTCGGGAACGCGATCGGTTAGGGATTGATACCTTAAAAGTGGGCTATAACGCAGTACACGGCTACTTTATTCAAGTCAGTCGAGGACAGAGCCACTTGGTGCCGATTAACTATGTTCGCCGTCAAACCCTCAAAAATGCCGAACGTTACATCATTCCTGAACTTAAAGAGTATGAAGATAAAGTGCTGACCTCTAAAGGTAAAGCATTGGCTTTGGAGAAGGCGCTTTATGAGCAGCTTTTTGATCAACTGTTGCCTCATCTTGCTGACTTACAACAGAGTGCTGCCGCGCTAGCGGAACTGGATGCGTTGACCAATTTGGCTGAACGCGCGGAAGCCTTACATTATGTCTGCCCGCAATTAACCGACCAAGCAGGGATCGATATCACTCAAGGTCGTCATCCGGTGGTTGAGCAGGTCCTTAAAGAACCTTTTATTGCCAACCCCTTAACGTTACAGCCACAACGCCGCATGCTTATCATAACCGGTCCTAATATGGGCGGTAAAAGTACCTATATGCGCCAAGCCGCGTTAATCGCGTTATTGAGCTGGGTAGGTAGTTACGTTCCGGCTGAAGCCGTGACGATCGGCCCAATCGATCGGATCTTTACTCGTGTAGGGGCCGCCGACGATCTGGCTTCGGGACGATCCACCTTTATGGTTGAGATGACCGAAACAGCCAATATTCTCAATAATGCGACTCGCAATAGCTTGGTGCTGATGGATGAGATTGGTCGAGGCACCTCAACCTATGATGGATTATCGCTGGCTTGGGCCTGCGCGGAAAATCTTGCCAGCCGGTTACAGTCACTGACACTGTTTGCCACCCACTATTTCGAACTGACAGCGCTACCTGAGCAACTTACCGCTGTCGAGAATGTTCATCTCGACGCCCGGGAACATGGCGACAGTATTGCCTTTATGCATACAGTCAGTGAAGGAGCCGCCAGCAAGAGCTACGGGCTCGCCGTCGCGGCATTAGCCGGTGTCCCGAAAGAGGTTATTAAACGCGCTCGACAAAAATTACGTGAACTGGAGGCTCAGCCGACTCATGCACCCGTCTCTGGGGCGGAGACGAATCAACTGTCTTTACTTGTTGAAGAAACCTCGCCAGCGATCGAAGCGTTAGAGACACTCGATCCCGATACGCTTAGCCCTCGCCAAGCGCTGGAATGGATCTATCGTCTCAAAACGCTGATCTAAATCTTAGACATAAAAAAGCCATCTTACGATGGCTATTTTTACACGAAGCAGTCAATTACAAGAAGAGTGCATCAAGGCTCAGACCTTGACCTTCTAAGATTTCGCGCAGGCGGCGTAAACCTTCAACTTGAATCTGACGAACACGTTCGCGAGTAAGTCCGATCTCTTGGCCGACATCTTCCAATGTCGCTGGCTCGTATCCCAGCAGACCAAAACGACGTGCTAACACTTCACGTTGTTTCGCATTCAGCTCGTACAACCATTTAACAATACTTTGCTTCATATCGTTATCTTGGTTGGTGTACTCTGGCGAATTATCGTCATCGTCAGAAATCATATCAAGCAATGACGTTTCTGAATCACCACCAATTGGCGTATCAACTGAAGCGATACGTTCGTTAAGGCGAAGCATTCGACTGACATCCTCGACTGGCTTATCCAATTTCTGTGCAATATCTTCAGCAGTTGGCTCGTGGTCCAGAACTTGCGTCAGTTCACGTGCAGTACGTAAATACACATTTAATTCTTTAACGATATGGATAGGCAGACGAATGGTACGCGTCTGGTTCATGATAGCCCGTTCGATCGTTTGACGGATCCACCAAGTTGCGTAAGTAGAGAAACGGAAGCCCTTCTCAGGATCAAACTTCTCCACTGCGCGGATCAGCCCGAGGTTGCCTTCTTCGATCAGGTCGAGTAAAGGTAAGCCACGGTTGTTATAGCGACGTGAAATCTTCACCACCAAGCGGAGGTTACTTTCGATCATTCTGCGACGGGAGGCGACATCCCCACGCAGCGCACGGCGTGCAAAGAGGATCTCTTCTTCTGCGGTAAGCAGCGGTGAGAAACCAATTTCACCTAAATAAAGTTGCGTAGCGTCCAGGACCCGTTGGGATGAATTCGGCGAGAAGAGTTCTTCCTCTGCGCTAGAAATTTCATAATCATCTTTAGAATCGCTGGTCGCATTCTGCTCTTCAAAAGCTACATTCTCTTGATCGTCGTAGTCAATGTCATGTAACTCTTCAACTTTACGCGTATTCTGACTCATTTTGATGCCTCCTGGTCCTTGCAGAGCCAGAAGGCCCTGCATCTATCGCTGCGGTAAGTAACGCAACGGATTGACGGATTTTCCTTTATAACGAATTTCAAAGTGCAATCTTACCGAGCTCGTCCCAGTGCTACCCATGGTAGCAATCTTCTGACCGGCAGTGACTTCTTGCTGCTCTCTCACCAACATCGTATCGTTGTGGGCGTAGGCGCTGAGGTAATCATCATTATGTTTGATGATAATCAGGTTACCGTAACCGCGTAATGCATTCCCTGCATACACAACTCTACCTGCTGCTGTAGAAACTACTGCTTGGCCACGAGAGCCAGCAATATCGATGCCCTTATTTCCACCTTCCGACGCCGAGAACCCATCAATAATGTTTCCTTTTGTCGGCCAACGCCACGTAGTAATTGGCGCTGAACTGGTCGTACTGCTAACGGTCGGAGTGGTGGTCGGCGCCACAATCGGCGCGGCAGCACTTCCGGTTGCAGCAGCTTTGCTCGGTAATAATTTACTGCTTGATTGAGCAGAATTATTGCTGCTTTGTTCGTCAGTATCTTCAGAATACGTAACTATTGGCTGTTGTGCAACCTCTTTGGGAACGGTTCTCTGAACATTATTTGCACTATTGTTATTAGTAGAGATGTTATCTGCTTTACTAATTTCATTAGGACCCGTGATGGGTTGTCCAGCACCATTACCAATCTGGAGGACTTGGCCAGCATTCAAGCTATAAGGGGCTGCGATACTATTTTTCTGTGCAAGATCGCGAAAATCGTTACCAGTAATCCATGCGATGTAAAATAATGTATCACCGCGCTTAACAGTGTAGGTGCTGCCGCTATAACTACCCTTAGGAATATTCCCATAGTTACGGTTATAGACAATTTTACCGTTTTGTAGCTTCACGGGCTGGCTGCTGACGGGTTGCTGTGTAGGCTGTACAGGTTGGCTTGACTGGACTGGCATCACCGGTTGAGGTGCCTGTACGGGTTGAGCGGCTATTGAGCGCGGCGCACTTTGAACAGTAGGCGATGTCGATGGATACTGCGCAACGGCACGTTGAGTAGAGCCTGCTGGTGCTCCACCACTGGCACCAATGGCAGTGATTGGGGCTTGTGAATCGGTACTCTCTGAACTACATCCTGCCAAAGTGGCAGCAATCAATGAGGCGAGCGCCATCTGGCGATACTTGATACTGTTGCTTCCTTTGCTCATTCATTCCCCCATAAGGCTGACGACTATTGGTTGTACTATCCTCATTCGGACTGTAAACAACTTAAATGAAATTATCGTCCAATAGTAGCAGGCAACGCCAAGACAGGCTATGAGACGATGTAAGGAAAACGTTAAGCCAGATCACCTGGAATTAACGGGACGAACCGTACGGGTTCTATCATATCGTCGGTGAACTCTTCACCGATGCGTTGGATACGCTGTAAAAATTGCTGTTCCTCACCAACGGGCAGCACCATCACTCCCCCATCGGCTAACTGTGCCACCAGCTCAAGCGGGATTTCGGGCGCCGCTGCGGTCACAATAATGGCATCAAAAGGTCCGCGAGAGACCCATCCATGCCAACCATCACCGTGACGTGTCGAGACGTTGTGCAAATCGAGGTTTTTAAGCCGACGTTTGGCCGCCCACTGTAAGCCTTTGATTCGCTCAACCGAGTAAACGTGTTCAACCAAATTGGCTAAAATCGCGGTCTGATAACCTGAACCCGTACCAATTTCGAGCACCCGAGAGAAAGGTGTTAAGCCCAATAGTTCGGTCATCCTTGCGACCATATAGGGTTGCGAAATCGTTTGACCATAGCCGATAGGCAGTGCGTTATTATCCCAAGCCTTATGCTCAAATGCCTCATCGACAAATTGCTCACGCGGCACGAGTGAAATCGCACGTAATATCGACTCATCAGCAATGCCATGCTGACGTAAATAATCAAGTAACATCTCTACACGCCGACTTAGCATGTGACTTGGCCCTCAACATTCCCTAACCATTCTGATAATTGGGAGACTGCAGGGTATGCAGTGAGATCAATACCTAAAGGAGTGATAGAAACATAACCTTGTTCGACCGCATCAAAATCCGTCCCTTCGCCCGCATCCTGAGGTTTGCCTTGTGGCCCGATCCAATAGAGGGTTTCACCACGTGGGTCTTGTTGGGTGATCACCTTATTGGCCGGATGGCGATAACCACAGCGTGTCACTTTCCAGCCCTTAATCTTCGCCAAGGGGAGATCCGGGACATTGATATTTAAGACCGGACTTAACCGCAGCGGGTGTTTTGCCAGTATAGCCAAAATCTGACAAGTCACTTCGGCGGCAGTGTCGTAGTAGGTTGTACCATTTAACGATACCGCAAGTGCCGGTAAGCCCAGGTGACGCCCTTCGATTGCCGCGGCCACCGTGCCTGAATAGATCACATCGTCGCCGAGGTTTGGACCCGCATTAATCCCCGAGATCACAATATCAGGCGCAGGGGCCATTAAACAATTGACGCCGAGATAGACGCAATCGGTGGGAGTCCCTTGCTGCACAGCAATATCGCCATTTTCATGGTGATAAGTGCGCAGCGGCATATCGAGGGTCAAAGCGCTCGATGCCCCACTGCGGTTGCGATCGGGAGCAATAATACGAACGTCCACTGCGACATTACGCAGTGCTTGCGCCAAACGTTGAATACCCGGTGCTAAGACACCGTCATCATTACTCAGCAGGATCCTCAATCGTTTCTCCCTGTAATACGAGTTCTCTCACGACACTGGTTGCGAAACTGCCTGCTGGCAACCAGAAATTAAGCTGTAAATGCTGGCCCTCAAGCCATGTCCAAGTCATATCGCGCGGACAAACGAGCATTGCGCGACGCGCTGCATCGACACGTTCAGTCGAAAGCAGCGTGATAAAGGCCTGTTGCGTCGCTAATTGCTGTTGTTCGAAGTCCGCGGCAGCACCGGTCACCACTGTGTTACCTTTACCGACTAACGGCGCAGTGATGCGTAAATCACCCTGCTGTATACGGGATTGTGTTTCGCTAAATTCGTCTTCGCTTACCACAAACCAACTGCCCCGTCCGGTTAGCTGTACGCAATCTCCCACCCAAAGCGTCGACAAATTGGACTGTGCCGCCAGACGTGCACTGGTAACTTGGTTAAAGATATCACTGCGTATTGCGGAAAGCAGCAGGCCGCGCTTGGTACGATCTTTAATCCGTATTTCACCCGATGCCCACTGTTCAGCGAGCGTCAGGTTATGGCGGTCTCGACCAAAACGTTGTTCACCAAAATAGTTTGGGACACCTTGTTGAGCAATGACGGCTAAGCGTTGCTCAACGCTGGCAATATCACTGATATCACGCACGACCAGTTCAAAAAAGTTACCGGCCAAACCGCCAATTCGCACTTTACGTTGGTGACGGGCCACTTCCAAGATCTCCACCCCTTCCAAGGCGAAACGATCAAAGCTTGGCATTTCTTTACCCGGTAAGCGCGCACAGAAAGTCTGCTCGGTGACGGCATGACGATCTTTCATTCCCGCATAACTTACTTCTCGAGCCGGAATCTTTAAATACTTTGCTAAAGCGTCAGCGACAAAACGGGTATTACAGCCAGTTTTACGTAGCCGAATCAATAACTGCTCACCGTGCTGATCAGCAGTATAACCAAGATCTTCGATAACGCGGAAGTCACTTGCTGACTGTTTAATAATCCCCGTAGCGGTAGGCTTACCGAGTAACCATTGTAGTGGAGTCGTATCCATTAGCCGTCAACCTTTACCAATAATGCGACGGCTTCACAGGCGATTCCTTCTCCACGGCCAGTAAACCCGAGCTTTTCAGTGGTCGTGGCTTTAACATTGACATCATCCATATGGCAGCCCAAGTCTTCGGCAATATTAATACGCATCTGTGGAATATGCGGCAGCATTTTTGGCGCTTGCGCAATAATGGTCACATCGACGTTTCCTATTGCATAACCCTTCGCTTGAATTCTCCGCCAAGCTTCACGCAAAAGTCCGCGGCTATCCGCGCCTTTAAATGCGGGATCGGTGTCTGGAAAGAGTTTACCAATATCACCTAGCGCGACAGCGCCGAGCAGAGCATCGGTTAATGCATGGAGGGCAACGTCGCCATCAGAATGGGCAAGAAAACCTTGTGGGAAGGGAATACGAACGCCGCCAATAATTAGGGGACCTTCCCCGCCAAAAGCGTGTACATCAAAACCGTGGCCAATACGCATAACAATGCTCCTATTGGTTTTTTTGAGAAAGATAAAAGCCCGCCAAGGCGAGATCTTCTGGGCGAGTCACCTTTAGATTATCGCTACGCCCTTCTACGAGTATTGGCTGATAACCCGCTAATTCCAAGGCCGAGGCTTCGTCAGTAATCTCTTTGCCTTGTTCAAGTGCTTGCTGCAAGCACTGTTTCAGTAGCGAAAGTGGGAATATTTGAGGGGTTAACGCATGCCAAAGATCGACACGTTCTACGCTATGTTTTACGCACAGCTCGCCAGCCTTAGCCCGCTTCATCGTATCTTTAACAGGGGTGGCTAATAAGCCTCCTACCGCCGAGTGGTGGGTCAACGCAATTAACCGCTCGAGGTCTTGAAAGGCGAGACAAGGACGCGCGGCGTCATGCACTAACACCCAAGAAGCCGTTTGATCGGTGATGACCGCTAAGCCCGCTAATACCGACTCTGCACGGGTTGCGCCACCGACCACTGTCTCGACGCGTGGATCACGCGCAATGGGTAATTGTTGAAAACGGTCGTCCTCAGGATGCAGCGCAACGATGATCCGCTTTATCGCTGGATGATCAATTAGCGCTTCAATGCTGTGTTCAAGAAGAGTTTTGGAACCAATAGAGAGATATTGCTTTGGGCAAGAGGATTGCATACGGCTGCCAATGCCGGCGGCAGGAACCACAGCAATAATTCCCGTAGTCGAAACGGTTGTCATCATTGATTTTCGTCGTTGTTATTGTCCTGATGCCGAATTATTCACGGCGTTACGATTCTGTTCAGGCACTAAGCGAAAGAAGGTTTCACCAGGACGAATCATCCCGAGCTCATCTCGAGAACGTTCCTCAATGGCTTCAGATCCACCGTTGAGATCGTCAATTTCAGCGAACAGTTGGTCGTTACGCGCTTTTAATTTGGCATTAGCATCTTGGTGCTGCGTAACTTCTTCGCTGACGCGACTGTAATCATGGATACCATTTTTACCGAGCCACAATGAGTATTGTAACCATCCCAGTAAAATAAGTAGCAATAAAGTGAGTTTTCCCATCCTTCCCCCCAACAGAGTCGCTAATCTTCCCACAAGTTAGCGTTCGACTCCACTGTAACCTGTCGCAAGTCAGCGTTTTCTGACAACTTTTAGACCACGCAGTCAACTCACCATCGCTTTACCAGCCGACAAATGCATAAAAGAGTCCCCAAAAACTGCCACTGACTAGCAGCAATGTCAGCAGAAAAGTTAAGAAGATCTTCTGTTGTTGCCAAACCGAAATCGCCATACCGGAGAAGACAGCCACAGGTAATAAAGCCAAAAAGAAAGGCCAAGTATAGAGGAAAAAAAACAGCACGCTGGCCCCGAACGCAATGAAGGGGGAAAGTATCGCGAGGAAATAAGAAAATAGGCCAAAGCAGCCCCCCGCAACGAGCGTTGAGGGCCACTCCTTAGGTAACGGGGGGCGCGTCATAACGGGGTCTGGCAACTCTGGCATAGCAATCGTAACTTATCCTTAAAGGGTTAAGCTGCGATAATAGCGCGCTCACGTAACAGAGTGATGATCTGCTCGCTCAGTTTTGTAACCAATTGTTGACCATCTACCCGCAACTCAGGTGAGAGCGGCGCTTCATAGCCAGAACCAATCCCTGTGAAATCTTTGATTTCGCCTGCTCTTGCTTTGCGATAGAGCCCTTTTGGATCTCGGGCTTCGCAGATTTCAGGTGCGGTATCGACAAATATTTCGATAAATCTTTCTTCGCCAATTAATTCACGTGCCAGCTGTCGCTCACTGCGGTGCGGTGAAATAAAAGCCGTAAGGACAATCAGTCCAGCATCAGCCATCAACTTTGCCACTTCGCCGATACGACGAATATTCTCCTTGCGATCGTCATCACTGAACCCAAGATCTCGGCACAACCCTTGGCGGACATTATCGCCATCGAGAAGAAAGGTACTGATCCCCAATTGATGAAGGGCCTGTTCAACTGTACCGGATAGCGTGGATTTACCCGATCCGGAAAGTCCAGTAAACCAGATCACTGCACCGCGGTGGCGGTGCAGTGTTTCACGCATTGCTGGCGTTACGGCATGTTCATGCCACACAATATTGTCAGCTTGCCGACTCATTTCAGGCTATCTCGTAAATTTTTAGCGTCCCAGTGCGGGAAGTATTTACGGACCAGCTCGTTAAGTTCAAGCTCGAAAGCACTGAATTGTCCGGTTGACTGCGCCGCGTCAAGATTACGTGTTTGATAGACCATACCTGCGCCGACGGTGACGTTACTAAGGCGATCGATAAAGATTAAACCGCCGGTCACCGGATTTTCTGCGTAAGGGTCTAGCATCAATGGCTCATCGAAGGTTAAGGCCACACGTCCGATAGCATTAAGCGGTAGACTCTCCGCCTCACTGGTGGCTAACGTATTGATATTCACTTGATGAATGATTTCATCGACTACCGCACGCGCCGTTTTACCAGCAACTTTGATTTGGTAACTTTGGCCCGGTTGTAACGCATTCTCTCCCATCCATACCACATCCACTTCGGCGACATGAGTCGGGCTTAATTGCGCATCGCCATCAACCAAGAGATCTCCGCGCGAGATATCAATTTCTGTTTCTAACACTAACGTCACAGCTTCGCCTGCAGAGGCTTGAGGTAAGTCGCCATCGAACGTGGTGATCTTCGCCACACGGCTGCTCACACCCGACGGTAAGACTTTTATCGCTTGTCCAACTGTCACGGTGCCCGATGCCACTGTCCCGGCATAACCTCTAAAATCAAGGTTTGGACGGTTAACGTATTGCACAGGGAAGCGCATCGCTTGCCCTTCTACCACTCTTTTCACCTCAACCGTTTCGAGAATTTCAAGCAGTGTCGGACCGCTGTACCACGGCATATGTTGACTATTCGCCGCAATATTCTCACCTTCTAGGGCAGAGACTGGCACAAAACGGATATCGAGGTCTTTTGGTAATTGCTCTGCAAAATCGAGGTATTGCTGAACAATCTCATTGAACGTCGTCTCGTTATAGTCAACCAAATCCATCTTATTCACCGCCACGACTAAGTGCTTAATCCCCAATAATGTTGAGATAAAGCTATGGCGGCGCGTTTGGTCGAGTACACCTTTTCGCGCATCGATTAACAGAATGGCTAAATCACAGGTCGATGCGCCGGTTGCCATATTCCGAGTGTACTGCTCATGTCCGGGAGTGTCGGCAATAATGAACTTACGTTTCTCAGTGGAGAAATAGCGGTAAGCGACATCAATGGTGATACCTTGCTCGCGCTCCGCTTGTAGACCATCGACCAGTAAGGCTAAATCGAGCTTCTCGCCTTGAGTACCATGTCGCTTGCTGTCATTGTGCAGTGAAGAGAGCTGGTCTTCGTAAATTTGACGGGTGTCGTGTAACAGACGGCCAATCAGGGTGCTTTTGCCATCATCGACGCTGCCACATGTTAAGAATCTCAATAAGCTTTTGTGCTGCTGAGCGGTCAACCAGGCTTCTACGCCACCTTGATCGGCGATTTGTTGTGCTAATGCATTATTCATAATCAGATCCTTAGAAGTAACCCTGGCGTTTTTTCATTTCCATCGATCCGGCTTGGTCGCGATCGATAACCCGCCCTTGACGCTCGCTGGTCGTGGATACCAACATCTCTTCAATAATTTCCGGTAACGTCTCCGCCGAAGACTCGACAGCTCCGGTTAGCGGCCAGCAGCCTAAGGTACGGAAACGGACCTTACGCTGTTCAATTTTTTCACCCGGCTGTAGGTCAATGCGCTCGTCATCGATCATCATCAACATGCCATCGCGTTCTAACACTGGACGCTCAGCGGCCAAGTAAAGAGGAACGATCTCGATATTCTCTAAAAAGATGTATTGCCAGATATCGAGTTCGGTCCAGTTAGAGAGCGGGAACACACGAATACTTTCGCCTTTATTGATCTGGCCGTTATAGTTATGCCACAGTTCTGGCCGTTGGTTTTTGGGATCCCAACGATGGAAACGATCACGGAACGAATAAATACGCTCTTTAGCTCGAGACTTCTCTTCATCGCGGCGAGCGCCCCCGAAAGCCGCATCAAATCCATATTTGTTTAATGCTTGCTTTAACCCTTCGGTTTTCATGATATCGGTATGTTTAGCACTGCCATGGACGAAAGGATTGATCCCCATCGCCACCCCTTCAGGGTTACGGTGCACGATCAACTCCGCCCCAATTTCTTTGACGGTGCGGTCACGGAATTCGTACATTTGCTTGAATTTCCAGCCGGTATCGACATGCAATAACGGGAAAGGTAATTTTCCGGGATAGAACGCTTTTCGGGCGAGGTGTAACATTACCGAAGAATCTTTACCGATCGAATACATCATGACCGGGTTGGAAAATTCTGCCGCCACTTCGCGTAGGATATGAATACTCTCTGCTTCCAGCTGACGCAGGTGAGTCAGTCGTTGTTGGTCCATACGATACCTCAAATAATGGGTGTAAGCACTGAGGAGGAAGTAATCGACGCGGATGACTTCTGAAACCAGGCTAAATGCTTATGTAAGTGTACGACCTCGCCAATCACCACTAATGCTGGCGTAGGCGCTGCGGCCGCTAAATCTGCGAGCTGGTCAAGACGCCCGGTTAAAACCTGTTGGTTCTGGCGAGTCCCTCGCCCAATCACAGCAACTGGCGTCTCGGCGGCGCGTCCATGTTCTATCAGACGATGGCTAATTTCCGCCGCTTTCACCGTGCCCATGTAAATGGCGAGGGTCTGATCGCTTAAGGCTAACGCCGCCCAATCTGGCTCCCGTCCATCTTTACGGCAGTGTCCGGTAATAAATACCGCGCTTTGTGCATAGTCGCGATGGGTCAACGGAATCCCTGCATACGCGGTAGCCCCTGCTGCTGCAGTAATACCGGGCACCACTTGGAAAGGAATATTCGCCGCTACCGCGGCTTCAAGTTCTTCGCCGCCTCGCCCAAAAATGAAGGGGTCGCCACCTTTTAAGCGCACGACTTTTTTACCTTGTAACGCCAAGGTGACCAATAATTGGTTGGTTTCTTCTTGCGGGACTGAATGAGCGCCAGCGCGTTTACCGACACAAATACGCTCTGCATCACGGCGGACAAGATCGAGGACCTCTTCGCTGACGAGGTGATCATAGAGCACCACATCGGCCAACTGCATAACTTGTAGACCACGTAGAGTTAACAGCCCAGGATCCCCTGGCCCCCCCCCGACCAGATAAATTTCTCCGCGCGCTGAAATGGGATCGTCTAAGCTCTCTGCAAGCAGCTTTTCAGCCTGAGGCAGATTGCCTGCTGTAGCGTGATGTAAATATTCTCCATTAAACAGACGCTCCCAAAAGCGGCGACGATCCGCCATCCGATGAAAACGCTGCTTAACGCGATCACGCCATTGACCCGCAAGCTGTGCAGCATCGCCTAACCGTGCAGGCAGTAGCGTCTCAATTTTCTCGCGTAGCGAGCGTGCCAACACCGGTGCTGTGCCCGCAGATGAGATAGCGACAATAATCGGTGAGCGGTCGACAATTGAGGGAAAGATGAAGCTACAGCGGGCTTGGTCGTCTACCACATTGACCAATTTGAATTTACGTTGGGCATCTTGGTAAACCCGTTCATTTAATACCGAATCGTCGGTAGCGGCGATAACGAAAAAGACCTGGTCGATGTATGACGCCTGATACTCTTTGGCTATCCACAAGACTTTTTTGTCATTAACCAGCGCGCTAACCTCTTCCGAGAGTTCACGAGCGGCGATATGGACGATAGCGTTCGCGCGAAGTAACAGATCGATTTTTCGCGATGCAATTTCTCCGCCGCCAATAACAAGAACGGGGCGGTTTTTTAATTCAGCAAACAGCGGTAAGTAGTCCACACACACTCGGTAAAGTTAGTCTTTCAATGACTAAACTATATAAGCTTAATTGCCTAATGATGAAATGTTGTTTTGGAATGAGCAGTAACTTTATGGAATAAGCTTAGCGAATTTTGTGCTTAAGGCTGCGGCGGAATAATTCAGATAATTTGCTGAATGCCCTTGCGGTGATTAATGCTATTATCTGCGCTAAGCGACTGTGTGGAACCCATTAAAAATGTTACGTTTATTGAAGAGTAAATCGGCCTTGGCAGCCCTGTGCCTCGGCGTTTCACTTATCCCATTCACCGGCTATGCCGATACTGACTCTAGTTCTGGTAAGGTGGCTGAACAACACACTCGCTATATTGCCACCTATTTTCCCGGCAGGATGTCGGGTACACCAGCTGAATTTTTGACCGCCGAATATCTGTTACAACAGTTTAGTCAATTAGGCTATCGAGCGCAGATCCGACACGACCCCGGCGCCGTGCGGCCACTCTTACCCACCTCGGTGGTAGCGGAACAACCCGGAAAACTTACTGAAGAAATACTGGTCATTACGCATATCGATACGCCACAGTCCCACACTGCACAGCAGCGGCAGCACAATGTTGGCGGCCTTACTTTTCAGGGGATCGATAATAATGCAGCCAGCTTAGGCGTTATGTTGGAATTAGCTAAGCGTTTAGCCGCTCATCATCATGAATACAGTCTACGTTTTGTCGCATTGGGAGGGACCCAGCCGCCCCAGCAAGGGATAAATACCTATCTGCAACGTCTATCTGCTGACCAACGTAAAAACACGTTACTAGTGGTAGATATTGAGAATATCGTGGCGGGCAAGCACCTCGCTTTCCTCAGTGGTAATACAACGGCGGCAGCAGTGCGCAAACAAACGACAGACCGAGCCAAAACGATTGCCCAGCAACATGCTATTCAATTATTGACAGCGCAACTAGCGAGTCGCCGTTCTCGGACGCTTACGGCTTACGAACAAGCAGGACTCCCCTATCTACGTGTCACCGCATCCAATGCGGGAAAGCTAACGACCTTAGCGGCTGGCGAGACGCAATCCGTGTTACATGATGATGCCGCCAAAGATAACTTGGCCTATATCCAGCGGCACTATCCACATCGATTGACGCAGCGTAGCCACCAGCTGGTGACTATACTCACGCCATTATTACGGGGCTTGCTGACTCCCACGCGCACGGTAACCACCAAGCATTAACCTTCGTGTAATCCACATTCACGTTTCAAGCCGAAGAAGCGCGTCTCTTCTTCACGCATGCCCGGCTCCCATTTACGGGTGGTATGGGTATCCCCAACCGAAAGATAGCCTTGTTCCCATAGGGGATGATAGCTTAGGCCATGTTTCTTTAAGTATTGATAGACTTGGCGGTTATCCCAATCGACGATCGGTAAGAACTTAAAGATCCCCCGCGAGACAGACAACACTTGTAACTGTGAGCGGCTTTCCGATTGCTCGCGGCGTAAGCCAGCAAACCAGGTTTTTACCTGCAGTGTTTCCAAGGCTTGGTTCAATGGCTCCACTTTATTCAGCTGGTTATACCGCTCAAGTCCCTCGACGCCCTGCTCCCACAATTTACCGTAACGTGCCTCTTGCCAAGCGGGCGATAACGCCGCGCGGTAGACGTGTAAATTGAGCTGCAATTGTTGTTGCAGGCTATCGATAAACTGATAGGTTTCAGGAAATAGATACCCGGTATCGGTCAAAATCACCGGAATTGAGGGGGACTGCTGGGCCACCAAGTGTAAGCTTACCGCAGCTTGGATCCCGAAACTGCTGGTCAACGCATGCTGACCAGGGAGATGCTCTAACGCCCACGCCACTCGCTCTTCAGCACTTAGTGCGTCAAGTTGCTGATTGACGGCCACGAGGGCCGTTTGTTGTTCACTTTTATCCAACAACACTAATTCTGCTAAGTTGAGTTCAGCCATTACGCCTCCACTGCGGCCCAAAAATCACGAGCCGGATCGACAACTTCACGGACGATGCCTGCACGAATGGTGTAATCACCAAAACCTTCGTGCTGTTCACGCTCAATCGCCCAACGACCAATAAGTTCGTCGAGGATTGAGAGTATTTCTGCTTCTTGGATATTCTCACGATACATCGCAGGAATACGGGTACCAATACGGTTACCACCTATGTGAAGGTTATAGCGTCCCGGTGCTTTACCCACCAATCCGACTTCGGCGAGTAATGCCCGACCGCAGCCATTTGGACAGCCGGTGACCCGCATAACGATCGCCTCATCGTCCACACCGTGACGGGTCATCAACGCTTCCACCTCACTAATAAAACCAGGCAGGAAACGTTCAGCCTCTGCCATCGCTAATGGACAGGTAGGAAATGCCACGCAAGCCATCGAGTTCTCGCGTTGTGGCGTGACCTTCTCCATTAATCCATGCTCGACGGCTAAGGCTTCAATCGCCTCTTTTTGGTGTTCAGGTACCCCAGCAACGATCAGGTTCTGGTTTGCGGTAAGACGAAAATCGCCTTGGTGGATTTTCGCAATCTCTGCAATCCCTTTCTTTAGCGGACGGCCGGGATAATCGAGTAAGCGACCGTTTTCAATAAATAGCGTGAGATGCCACTGATTATCGATCCCTTTAATCCATCCAAACCGATCGCCACGCGTGGTGAATTCATAAGGACGAATAGGCGCGAACGTGAGTCCCGCGCGCTTCTCAACTTCCGCCTTGAACACGTCTGGTCCCACGCGCTCCAAGGTATATTTAGTTTTCGCATTTTTACGATCAGTACGGTTACCCCAATCACGCTGCGTTGTCACCACGGCTTGCGCGACGTCTAACACTTTTTCCAGCGGCAGATAACCGAACTCCGTTGCGGTACGGGCATAAGTCGCTTTATTTCCGTGGTCGATAGAAAGCCCTCCGCCAACCAGTAGGTTGAAGCCGACTAATTTGCCTTCTTCCGCGATAGCGATAAAGTTCAGGTCGTTTGCGTGCAGGTCCACATCATTGTGTGGCGGGATCACCACCGTAGTCTTAAACTTCCGAGGAAGGTAAGTTTCGCCAAGGATAGGTTCTTGATCCGTGGTAGCCACTTTTTCTTTATCCCACCAGATTTCCGCATAGGCACGGGTCTGTGGCAGCAGATGCTCGGAGATTTTCTTTGCCCACTCATAGGCTTCTTGATGCAGAGCAGACTCTACCGGGTTTGAGGTACAAAGAACGTTACGGTTTACGTCGTTGGCCGTCGCCAACGCGTCGAGGCCGACTTCGTGCAGCATTTGATGCACAGGCTTAACGTTTTTCTTCAAAATACCGTGGAACTGAAAGGTTTGACGGTTGGTTAAGCGAATACTGCCATAGATTGTTTTCTCTTCCGCGAAGCGATCAATGGCTAGCCATTGCTGGGGCGTAATAATACCGCCAGGTAAACGGCAACGCAGCATCATCGCGTGACGTGGCTCTAGCTTCTGCTCGGTCCGCTCGGCACGGATATCACGATCATCTTGTTGATACATGCCATGAAAGCGGATGAGTAGGTAGTTATCACCGTTGAAGCCACCGGTCAGACCATCATTAAGATCTTCTTTGATGGTCCCACGTAGGAAATGACTCTCTTTCTTCAGACGCTCAGCATCGGATAGTTTACCCTCTACGACTAGAGGGCCAGGATATTTTGTACTCATTAGTAGACATCTCTCTGATAGCGACGAGCAATGCGCAAATCGCTCAAATATTCGTCTGCAGACTCACTGTCCATCGCACCATATTGAGCAATAATCTCTAATAAAGTGTTTTCGACATCTTTTGCCATACGGGTAGCATCACCACAGACATAGATATGGGCACCCTGTTCAATCCAGCGCCACACTTCCTCACCCTGTTCACGAAGTTTATCTTGGACGTAAACTTTTTCTGCTTGATCCCTTGACCAAGCAAGATCGATCCGAGTGAGCAGTCCTTGTTTCACGTACTTCTGCCATTCCACTTGATAGAGAAAATCTTCCGTGAAATGTGGGTTACCGAAGAATAACCAGTTCGGGCCTTCTGCCCCATCGTTATCCCGCTGTTGAATAAATGAACGGAAAGGCGCAATACCGGTCCCTGGACCGATCATGATGACCGGCGTGTCCCCTTCTGCAGGTAAGCGGAAGTGATCGTTATGCTCGATAAAGATCTCAATATCATCATCTTCTTGCAACTGATCGGCGAGATAGCCTGAGGCACCACCGCTGCGCGCTCGCCCCTCGATATCGTAACGCACCACACCAACGGTAATATGCACTTCGTCTTCGACTTCCGCTTGTGACGACGAGATAGAGTAAAGACGAGGCGTCAACGGGCGCAGAAGCTCGACCAGCTGCTGAGCCGTGAGCGGTACCGGTGCGTGGCGAATCATATCGACAATAGGCCATTGTTGAGCAAATTGTTGCAGGGCACTTTTATCACTGACTAAACCCAGCAACGTTTCGTTTGCTGAGAGATGGGCGTAACTTTCAACGATTTTACTGCTGTTAACCGTTAACTCTAAACGGCTACGCAGTGCCTCACTGATCGATAAGGTGACACCATCGACGCTAACGGTTTCCGTTGCCTCAATCCATAACAATTCAAGGATTTCACTGACTAAAGCGGGATCGTTTTTAAACCACACGCCTAATGCATCGCCTGCTTGATAGCGTAATCCCGATTCACTGATATCGATCTCAATATGGCGAATATCCCGATCAGATTCACGGCCAGTAATTTTCTGGCTGACCGCAAGCGTTGCGCTAAGCGGCGCTTCTTTGCTGTATGGCGTACTGTCTAAAATATCGCTGGCCCCTGAGGCGACCTGTGAAACGGCCTGTGGTGAACTGGTCGGGACCAGCGCTTTCAGGCTCGCGACGACTTCTGAGCGCCACTGCTCTGCTGCCTGAGCATAATCGACGTCCGCATCAACACGGGGTAACAAACGCTCTGCGCCGAGCGAAGATAATTGCTGATCAAAATCTTTTGCCGCTTGGCAGAAGAATTCATAAGATGAATCGCCCAATCCGAAGACAGCAAAGCGCACATCAGGTAATGCGGGGGCTTTTTTCGAATGCAGATATTTATGGAAAGCCACCGCTTCTTCCGGCGCTTCCCCTTCACCTTGGGTGGAGGTCACGACTACGACAATCTTCTCTGCCGCGATTTGCTTGAATTTATAATCCGCTGCATTGACCAAATTGACCTGAAGCTGCACACCCAGTAAATCGTCACGGAGCTGCTCCGCCAATCGTCGGGCGTTGCCGGTTTGTGAAGCAGAAATCAAGGTAATACTCGGTTGTTCGACTGCCGGTGCAGTTGGGGTAGCTGTTTCAGGGCTGCTGGAAACAGCCGAGGAATCGCCAAGACGTCCCCAACAATACCCGGAGATCCACGCGAGTTGATGGGATGTCAGTTCTTGGGTGACGTCTTGTAAGCGGGCGAGTTGCTCCGCACTAAGCGGCAGCTGAGGGGCTTGATTGGTCATTGCTTATCGTATTCCAGTGCCAAGGGCAAAAATATCAGTAAGTGTAGAGTAACCGTACGATTATTACTGATAAAGACAGCTTAAGCATATTAAATAACTAAATACACTAACTCGTTTTAGTGCTAAGACTTATCGATAAAACTGGTTAACCTCAAGAAGGGCAACAATATGGAGAGTTGGTGGTGAAAAGGATGAGAAGCGCTAGCTTTTACGCTAAACTGCCCCCCTTTTCACCTTTTTATCGCGGAATTTTATCAACGCTATGGCAGTTACAACCTTATTTAAAGAGTTTCAATTCGAAGCAGCGCATTTCCTTCCACATGTCCCCAAAGGGCACAAATGTGGACGTTTGCACGGACATTCTTTCCTGGTTCGTCTAGAGATTACCGGTGAAGTTGACGCCCACACCGGATGGGTCATGGACTTTGCTGAATTAAAAGCCGCTTTCAAACCTCTTTATGAAAGATTAGATCACCATTATCTGAATGACATTGCCGGATTAGAAAACCCGACTAGCGAAGTTCTAGCAGTCTGGATTTGGAAACAAATGAAACCCAAACTGCCGTTACTCAGCGCAGTGATGATTAAAGAAACCTGTACGGCGGGCTGTACCTATCGCGGAGAGTAATCGTTAAGCGATATTAAGATATTTATGCGTCTGCATTGAAAAACGCCAGTTTCTCGCGATGCAGGTCGCAATGCACAGTTCGGTCGCAGCCTTCTTACAGCTAATTGGCTGCAAAGCAATGATACGTTCTGTAGAAGGTGGGACTTGGCTAAGCAGAAGATCCAGCGCGTCAATATCGCGCTGACGTCCCACTGGATGCTTCACCTCATTCGCCCTAAGTAAAGCGCTGTTCAACACATCGTAGCCACCGCGCATATTAACTTTTGGCGAGACGGTCACCCAGGTTGCCGCTGAGCATTGAATAGGATGTGTGCCGCTGGTCTCGATTTGGCATTGGAAACCCTGTTGTTCGAACTGCTCAGTTAAGGGAGTCAAATCGTAAAGGGCAGGTTCACCACCGGTAATAACAATATGTTTCGCAGTCCAGCTTTGTTCAGCAATAACCGCTAAAAGCTGTTCGACGCTGGCGTCTGCCCATGCCTCACTCTCAGCAGATTTATGCACAATATTGGTAAGTGGCTGCTGTTGGTCAGCATACTTTTCCCAGGTATGCTTGGTATCGCACCAGCTACAGCCGACAGGACAGCCCTGTAGGCGGATGAATATTGCCGGTGCGCCGGTGTAAAACCCTTCGCCTTGTAAGGTTTGGAACATTTCATTAATCGGGTAAAGCATGGAGACTCAATCATTGCGCGAAAACGTCTATTATCGCAGAAAATCCCCTAATTACCATGTCCCGATGATGCTTACTGCGAGAAGTTACCGATTTCGTCGCTTAAGTATCCTTTGATTAGCGACACGATTTCTTGGCGGTTAACCGCTTTTGCTGCATTTCCTTCCCCCGTACAGTAGTCTTTCCAATAATTCACCCGCTTGGATGAGTTAGTCGTCGAGACATAATAAATATCGACGCGGTCAGTATGGGTTTGTGATCGTTCGAGAATGCCACTACGGATTTTTTCACAGAGGTTATACTGCTTTAGATAACGATCAGTGACTTTCGCAGGGAAGGAACTATCGTCACCATCAGACATCACAACAAATATTTTACGCGGATTAGTCCCTTTCATCATAACCGGTACCGAACGTACCAACCCGGAGGCGGTTGACGTCCATCCCTGCGGCTGCATATCCTGGAACTGATGCAGTTCATTGGCGTTATTCGTTAATTCGATCAGCCACGAGTACAGGCGTGCGTCGGTAAGCTGACCATCTTTTCCCCACCATCCGGTGTTATGGCACATCTTGTTATAGACGCGATAGCTATAATCCTCGCGCTCGGCCCATAACATCGGGAAAGTGATGATCGCCTCTTCACCAAACATCTGGTTCAGCGTCGCTTCATAATCGATCGCATCATCGTGCTCAATCGTCAGCGTGGTGCGTTGGCGTTCACGAACTTTGAGTGCCATGGCATATTGCTGTTCGATAATCCGTTGCGCGCGTTGAGTGTGGATATCATCTTTGGCAACCAGGCTGCCATCGAGGTCTGATATTTTAAAACGATGGTCGAAACACGAATATTGGGTTTGACCTACATTGGTTCCCCACACATCGTTCTTACGACACCACTGCTTATTAAGCACATCGACTGATAGTGCCGGTCGGGACTTACCGACCCGTTCGAGATAATATTTCCTGCGGAACTCATCGATGTAATAGGTCTGATCGGTCAGTTTGGTATATTTTTTATTAACATATTTATCGCCCCAAAACGCATAATCAATCGCCCACTCTTTTTTCGGAACGAATAATACGCTGCAACCGGCTTTGGGGCCGCCGCGTTGATTCGTTTCTGGGTACTTCACTGCAACGCCAGTACTAAAAGGCAAGATCCCTATTTTCGACTGAGGGTTGCTGTTCAATATAAAATTGGTTAAGTCTTGGAATACCTCTTTAAGTATGCGTATTTTCTTCCCTTTCTGGGAGGTCGAGAAGTCCACGATGAACAGGATATCGACCGGACGAGAGACTTGTTTTTTTACGGTCAACGGCGTGGCGGATATCGTAAAGTTCTTAGCGCCTTCGCTCAGGGTGGCATGGTAGAAAGGAAAGGGTAATTCGACCTTGATACTTGGGTGATAGGTCATATACTCGGCATTACTGGTAGAATCCGTTGACACTTGCGAGAAATCGATTACCACCTCCGGCGTTTTGGAAGCCTCTGGAAAGAAATTTTTAACGTAGTGAGTGACTAAACTCTCCAATTCCGGTGGAAACTGGCCTTTATCGCTTACCGAGCTGTGTGCCGATACGATTAAGCCGACTTCAGCTGAAACATCACTCAGTTTAGCCTTCGCGATAAACATCTTGACCGAATTAACCCCCAACGCGATGAGGATCATCAATATGGGTAATAATACGGCGAAAGAGATCATTATGGTACCGTGCTGATTACGGCATCTGATTAGGATCTGCTTTACTGTCCTTGTAAGCATTGTCTCATCTCTCTAGTATCCTGGAGCGCCTGTTGAACAGACTTGCCTTGCTGCATCGAAAACATCGCAGGTAAATTTTGCGGTTTAAATTTGCGTACCCAGATCCCCGTCGTATCGTTGATGAGAGGAACGGTGGTCGTGTTAGCCAGCGGCTGTAGGCCGATATTGATAAACGTCATCGAGCCTAGCTGTTGCAATGTCAGGCTCGAATAGTATTCGCGATTAAATTGCTTAAATAGCGCGAGCTGCTCGGGTATCGCCGTGTCGATAAAAACGAAGCACTCTACCCTGCCCTGCGCCTTTCCGGCAGCAGTCTCAAAGACGCTTAAAAAGAGCAGTATCCCAAAAAGCCATAGTCTATTCATGGTTAGCGCGCCAAGAGAATGGTATAGGCTGAGACATACTCAGGAAGTAGATCGACACTTTTAAGTATTCGATGCAGCGTCCCTTTAGGCGTAGGCAAGATTAGTGTGACCTGATATAGCGGTAACCAGCGTTGACGGCTACTAAAGGGTGAAAATTCAATGCTATTTTTAAGCGGAGGCGTGGTGATGCTATTACAAAGTGTCGAGCCGTAATCCAATTTCTGTTGATAGCTAATCGTCTTTTTTACCGCGGGGGTGAAACCAATTGCTTCGACGCGAAGGCATAACTCCTTGTCATAGCGATGATAGGTAAGGCTTTTCGCTAATTCATAAAGTTGTTGAATATCGTTATTAGAAAAGCTCTCTCGCTTGCCATAAAATTGTGTTCTTTCCCGTACCAGCGAAGCTAACGAGTAATTAACTCTTTCTACCTGGCTTTTTGCCGCAAGCCAGAAGCCATATTCCAAGCTGGCGACCGTGATAATCGACAGAAAAGAGAAGATGAAGGCGGCCTCAACCACGATACTTCCCCGGTTATCCTTAACGACTGAATGTATTCTCGCTAGCATCCCTACCTCGACGACTCAATCATATAAGTGACCTTACGTGTAAATAGCCCGTCCAACTGACTAAATAAAGATTCTGCCCACGCGACCTGACTGATTATTTTTAAAGGACGGTATCCATAGCTGACCGAGTACAGCGCAAGCTTCTTTTGACTGTTATACAATGATGAGCAGCGGCCTTTAATAACTTCGTTGACTGTGCTACAAAAACTCGCCTCGACTTTAATGTCTTTTGGATTAATAAACATGACCCAAAAGCCACTCTGACTAAAAAAATATTCATCGAATACTCGCTGATAATCGACAACCGAAGTACTATTATCTTTATAAGCACTATTGCGCGCCGCCTCAGAGAGCGAATAATCCATAGCGGTAATAATGAATATAAATTTATTGATTTCAAATATAATAAATACAAAGGCAATAAATATTATATAAATAAACGAAAACTCTATAGTGATCACACCATCCTGGGCGAAAAGCTTCCTGTACCACCGTTGCATAGTTGAAACCCTCTAAAAAGTTTGCACATTAAATAAATCGGTAGCGAGTAGATCAGGGTGTTTGGTGAAGTTTCTTTTTTTCATAATATCTTTAGCGTACCGTAAGTCCCCGCTCTTCGCTAAAGCAAAAATAAGGTTATGCTCAAGCTGTGGATTACTGTATCCGCGTAGATAGATTGGGAGAAGAAGTTGTACAGCCTCAGTATACTTCTTCTGAAGAATATAGATCATTGCCATATTATTCACGACCTCCTCTTCTTTTTCATAGCTTGCTCTCGCCTGTGTAAAGGAGGATAACGCAGCATCCAGCTCCCCCATTTGCGCTTGGATTACCCCTTTTAAATTTAACCCTTGTGCATTATTACGCTGTTTGCTCAATGCAATATCGACAAAGCTAATTGACTTTTTATATTCCCCTAATGCTGCCAGATTTTTTGCTTGTAATAGGTAAATATCTGAGGATGCTCCAGAGGCTAACAAAGGAGTAAGGTAATACATCGACGATCGGTAATCTTGCGAGAGATAATAATAACTAGCCAGTTCATAACGAACCTTTGGATTATTACTATTTTTTAGTTCTTCACGCTTGATCTTAATCAGTCCAGAGTAATTTTTCACCTTTAGGAGTAGGCTTTCGTTTGCTAGAGAATTATTTTTAAAGGATGGCCCATTCCCACTGGTACACGCACTGGTCATCACCACGGAAGAAAAGAGAAATAGCGGAAATAATAGCGATTTAACCATTCGAAAAAACCCTCATAATGCCTGGTGCGGCAACGATAATGACAACGGGAAACATAAAAAAGAGTATTAATGGCACGCTCATTTTCGCCGACAACTTTCCGATATTTTCTTCGGTGGTCAGTAACTGAATTTCGCGTATCTCTCGTGATAGCTCCATCAACTGCTCATAGAGCGAGGAACCATACTGTAAGCTTTGTTCGAGCATGGCGCAGAATAGGCGCGTCTCCGTCGAGGGAATTTCTCGACTAAAGTGATAAAGCGCGTTACTTAAGCCGCTCATCTCGGTGCGTCTAACTAAACGCTGTAAAAAGGGAACGAAGTCAGGATTAATCCCCGACATCTTGGTCGCTAGGAATTTAAACGCCTGCTCAGGCGTCATTCCACATTGAATACTCACCGCCAAGAGATCGATCATCCATGGCAGTTCAGCCGTTAATTTTCTTACTCGCTTTTTGACGTACATTGCCCGGAGCGTACTGGGAAGAATGATAGTTATCACTAAACATACAATCCCTACCACCACGTAATCGGTACCCGCTAACTCCCATCCCATCAACTGGCTGACGAGTATACCCACCACATTTAATACAACTGCTAGCCCGATTTTTAGAATAAAACTTGCGTCAATACGTCGATAGAGGTTTAGCGTTTGGCTATTTTGCCCAAGAACCGCTTCAGTTTGGTAATGGTCTTTGTGCTCCTGTATTTTTAATTCTTGGATTCTTGCATCAACCAAGGTCATACTTTTTTTAATGGCTGCTTGTCTTGCTTTGCGCATGATAAACGAGATCGCGCATACCAACGGAATTATCATCATAATAAGGAAGATATGCATACTATATTTTCCTCATTAGGAACTTGATAACTATGGTACCAAAGCCAACACTTCCTAATAAATAGTAAAGCAACATATTCCCGCGAGGATCTTCAAAAATAAAGTTAAAATTATCCTCACTAATAAACTTGAGTAAAATTAGGAAAAAAAACGGTATCGCTCCGGTTATTTTTGAGGCCATCCGCATCTCTGAGGTGAGTGTCAGCATTTTCTTTTCCATCGCCGTATTGTTCGCTAAGGAACGCTGTAGTTTCCCCAACACTTCACGTAGTCGGCCACCACTATTAATATTGAGTAATATTGCAACAATAAAGAAATAATACTCTTTATAAGGATAAACCTTCCATGAATCGAGAAATACTACTTCAGGGCTATCGCCGAAGTTTAAGCGACGGGTAATGATACCGAACTCTTTCGCCAACTTGTTACTATTATTACGGCTATAATCATCCATGGCCTGTAGGAACGTACGTCCAGAAGATATCGCACCATTAATCGATGAAATAGACTCGGTGAAATCGACCTCAAACACCTTCTTCCTTTTTTTAAGTAATAGCTTGTACCAAAATATATAGCTCACCGGAGTTAAGACTATCGCAATAGGCACACTGGGGAAATGAAGAAATTTTAAATTCATTGCCTCAACCACAATAACAAACAATAAGGGTATAACTAACCGTTTTACTAAACCATATAAATTATCGGCAACAAAAACATGCTTAATTTTAAAGATATTCTCATTTACTCTGCGTATGAGTTTAACGCCTAGAGATACACCACTTTCCTCTGCCGAATTTTGACCTAGTAATGTCATAAGCATATTTTTTCGATCGTCACCCTTAGTAAAGGCATTGTGGGTCGTTCTATTCCGAATGACGACTATCATAAAAAAAAGCAATGCTATTAAAATTAAAATAAGCGATATCTGTTTCATATTATTGACCAAATATCTGTTTCAAATACGAGTCTTTTGAGTGCATTTTGGCACGGCTATAAATATTCGAGCGAGTAGAGAGTCCTGGGGTAACAAACTTACCAGTGATTCTTCCCGTCGAGGACTCGCCTATCTGAAAGGAGAATATTTCTTGCAGTATAATGGTATCCCCCTCTAGCCCCATAATCTCTGTGATGTGAGTAATCTTACGCGAGCCATCATGTAAGCGGTTAGCTTGCACGAGTAGGTTGACCGCAGAACTAATGTTGCGTCGAATCGCCTCTAAAGGAAGATTCAGCCCGGCCATCATCACCATATTTTCAAGTCGCGCCACCGCATCGCGCGGCGAGTTAGCATGCAGGGTTGTCATCGAACCATCGTGACCTGTATTCATCGCCTGTAACATCTCGAACGTCTCTCCCCCCCGACACTCGCCGACGATAATACGATCCGGCCTCATCCGTAAGGTATTGATCATTAGGTCGCGCATGGTAATCTGGCCACTGCTTTCAATACCGGCCATCTTAGTTTCGAGCCTGACAACATGCTCTTGTTGTAATTTTAGTTCGGCGGCATCTTCAAGCGTGATCACCCTCTCATCGCTGTTAATATGGCGAGATAAGGCATTTAACAACGTGGTTTTCCCGGATCCGGTCCCTCCAGAGATAATAATATTCGCCTGACAACTGACCGCAATAGCGAGGAAATTCGCCATCTGTTCATTCATAGCGCCCCAACTGACTAAGTCCTTCAGTGTTCTTGAGACATTACTGAACTTACGGATCGAGATAGAGGTGCCATCTAGCGCGACCGGATTGATTACCACATTTAAGCGGCTACCATCGCTCATCCGTGCATCAACTAACGGCTGTGATTCATCGATACGCCGACCGACTCGGTTCACTAAGCGTTTGGCTATCTCGGTCAGCTGCTGGTTATCGATAAATCGCTTATTGGCACGTACTAACTTACCGCTGCGTTCCACGAAGATTTTTTCAGGACCATTCACTAAAATATCGCTGACGGTAGGATCCTCCATCAGCTCACGCAGCGGGCCGACGCCGAGAATTTCATCTGCGACAGCAATCGCTAAGATTTGCGTATTCTCTGAGGGAAGGTAAAGGTTACGCTCAATACTGACCCGTTGGATAGTTTTCGAGATCTCGCGAATTAACCCCACCCGATCACTAAGTAGACTTTCGACTAAATCGATATCCAGCTCGGGCAGCACTAGGCTACGCAATTGTCTAGCGATATCTTCGTACTTATCCGCCACCTTATATTACCCCCTTCCTGTTATTTTTTTTATTGAGTCAAATAAGCTTGTTTTTTCCTGATGTTTATTTTTTCTTCCTAGAAGTAAATTACATAAGGATTCCAAATGCTGATGGTTTTTACCGTTAAAATTAAGTATTAAAGACGGATCGCCGGGCTTAATAAGAAAAGGGATCGTCACATCAACGGGTTTTCCTAATAGTCCGCTGACCTCCTGACTACTAATTTCACCGTTAATTTTACTGTGGTGTTGGTTATGGCATACATAGATCCTCCGTACACCATTATTACTATTCATTAGATGGTTATTAGCTTCGATAATTTTCTTTGCGGTTCTTACCGACGAGAGGTCTCTATCACACACCAATAACAGACAATCGGTGTGGGTTAATACATTTTCGATATTCTCTTCGGCAGCATTATAGGCAGTAAAATCGAAGATAATACATTCGTAATTGTCGTAGACAGAATTGTAATATTGCCAGGCACTGCTTCGCTCTTCATTTAAGGCCGAGAGGTTCTTCTCTAAAAGAGTGACTTCATTAGAGATAGCGACTTTAGAGATTAAGTCTAAATTCCTACTTCCATAAGCGCCCTGTACCAGTAAGGTCGAGGATTGCCGTTTATTAGCGATAAATTGCGCGGCATGATAGCTCAGCATTGAATTGCCTACGCCCCCTTTACAGCCTAGAAGGGTGATGCGTACTGCGCTGTTACCGATTGCGACAGATTGCTGCGTGTCGTTGAGGACTATACCCCCAATACGATTAATTTGAGTGGGATAGTGGCAGTAATGGATCTCTTTTTTTAGAAATTCCTCAGCTAATAGGAGTGAATCCTTAGTACTAAAAGCTACTTTAGTTATGTTTTTCGATAGCTGTAGATCGATAATCTCAATAACGTTATCGGGCGAATCAATTTCCGAGGCATCGAAAATAATACAATCAGTATTAGCGGTATCTTCGAATTGATCTAATTGTCGTATATCGCCATGGAACCGCTTGACCGTTCCCACATCACGCAGAGATAGTTGTTCACATACCTTCTCCATCCTCCCCAAATCGGGAGTGACAACGAGTATGGAATTGCCCAGTGAGTCATCTTGCTTAGTATTTTCGGAGAAAAGTAACATAATTCATCCTTGTGTTACCCGCTGTCAGGTTATTTCCGTATTTTCATCGCATCAAGATTGTCATTGATTGCACAACTCTCTTCGCCCAGCGCCTTAAAAGACGAGCGGAGGTTATAGGGAGCACAGTGGGTACTCGTTTTAGAGGTTTTAAGTACCAGTGTAATAGAATCACGGGTGTGGTTTTTGTAAGCCATGCTCTGAGAGAAGTTACGGACAATATCTTGTTCACGCACGCCTTCTTTCTCTAGCAACGAGGCAAGTCTCTTTACGGAGCTAAGTAGCTCAGGATTTGCCCATTGAATTTCTATCTCACCATGCAGGTATTGATAAAAAGGCAGAATCTTGGCGACGCTAATTTCCTGCTCTATATCGCTGCGGCCTTGAACATTGAAGACATAATCACTAGCCGAACAGAGTGTACTAAGTGAAAGAGACAGGGTCGTTCCGACTATTATTTTTTTGAGTAAGCTAATCATCAGTAAATAAAACCTCCCTGTTCGAGAAAATCGACGACTGCTTTTTTAGAGGTGTGATTGCCTGAACCACCGATATTTAAATAGCGTTCTAGCAATGTACTTCTTTGCCAGTTAGGTAAGGTGACTTGCGAAGATGATATAGGTCGTACCAGATTCACCGTTGCTACAACCACTAGCTCAGTTCGCTCGCGCTGTGAAGATGTCGAACGAAAAAATGCGCCAAGTACAGGTATGTCACCGATATAAGGAATTTTCTTTAACACTTCTTTTTCCGACTCACTCAGTAGCCCGGCCAACACAAAGCTCTCACCATCTGCGAGTTCTATTGTTGTGCGCGATTTACGGGACTTAATCGCGGGTAAAAGTAATTCGTTAGTTTTAGTTATATTATTACTGTCGACATTACTAACCTCTTGTGACAGCGTTAGCCGGACTTTCTGACTATTTTCCACCTTTGCCGCCACTAACATCTTGATACCCACTTCTTTATAGTCGACGCTACTGCCGTTAGAGGAACTCGTTAATACGGGAATCTCTCCACCGACCAAAAAATCAGCGGTTTCGCCCGACAATACAGAAAGATTAGGCTCAGCTAATACTCTCGCGACAGATTCGTTACCTAACGCATTAATCACCGAAGTGAGCTGTGTGGCGTCGAACTTGAGCTTATTTAATACGAAGCTCCCGACATCCATCGCCTGACCCCACTCTATCCCTAAGGCATCGCTGTAATTTCTGTTTAACTCTACGATGGAGACTTTAACGTTTACCTGATTAGCAAAAGGGAGCGCCATTTTATTTTGTAACTTACGATACTGATATTGACTTAGGTATGGGATGCTATCCTGTTCAAAGCCGGTCGTTTCACTCGTAAATTTAGTTTTCACTTCTATCCGTTCTAGCCCTAATGCCTCCCCAACGATTTGGTAAATTGCATCACGGCTTTCTTCATCAGCAGCGGTTCCCGTCAGAATATAACTATCCCCCACTTTTTTTAAGCCGATAGTAGAGCCGACAAATTGATCTTCGATCTGCTTAGCTAACTTACCGATCAGAGGATCAACAGTGACTTTTATATTTCGGGTCGTATCGTTTTGTACGATAAGTACTTCTCCCTCACCATTTTCAACTCCGTAGATCAACACTTCATTATCGCTAATCATATTATAATTAACGACATTAGAATCGGTGGTAAAGACAGTATCTATAGGCGTGGAGCTTTTTATTGTTCTTGCCCCCCCCTTCGAGAGATAAATCGTTTCTGCTTTCACAAATAAAGGAAATGCTATCACCAAAATAATCAATAAAAGTTTTATAGGAATTCCCGCAGAGAATGTCTTCATTACTTGCTACCTTTTTTAATGATATTTTCACTTTTTTTATCGGGAATAATTGAATCCGCTGGAAAAATAATAATTTCATATTTATTATCAATTTGATAAATTTTCTTCAAATCCGCTCGACTGAGTTCTATATCAACTGAATATTCATCATTATTATCAAGTAAGCTGCTCGTTGCAAAACTACTTTTCTCGCTGTCAGAAGCAGGGAGCTTTCCCTTTAACGCTGGTGTAAGTAATTTTTTATTTCTAAATAACTTAACAATTTTCACCACAGAGCCACCGCGAAATATCGTCGACTTATTATCATGCTCTCTCTTCGGTGACTCAAACCTCAAGTAAACATCTACCCGTTCACCGGGTAGAAGGCCATTTATATTATTCACATATCGTTTATTAAGATTTACGGTAAATCGAAAGTGTTGGTTATTAACTGTAGATAATGGTTTATCTTTAGTTAATAGTGCAGGGACTAGTTTTGTACCGATATCAACCGACTCCGTCAAATAATACCCCGCAACAGCCTCTAATTTGTCAGGTAGAGGCTCACCCTCTTTAATTTCTTCTTCTTTTTCTTCGTAATCATCTTTCGTGACTTGCTCGCCAGCTGCCATGACTCTTTTAGTAATATAGTAGGTAATATGCGGTATCTCTTGTTCTTGTGCCGCGGAGCTGCTTTCTCCGGAGCCAGAAAAATAGATTCCTAAGATCCCTAAAAGAAAAAGTACGATGGAAACTATGACAATCAGCCTTTGATTCACGTTAATCCCTAACTTATATCAATATTTTAAGTAAATACCCACTGATTATCGCAACCCCATAAGGAAGGCTTTTCGAGAACCTTCCCTGTGAATACTTGTGCAAATAAAGCACAATTAGAATCAGTGGTATCCCTGATAAAGTGACTAAAAAAATAAAATCAGCCAACTCATTCAATGGCAAAGCGAGTCCTAATGCCGACAGGAGTTTGATATCTCCAGCCCCAACAACATTGGCTAACACTGCAATAGCGCCAACTACAAATATGACCAGTGCAGTGATAATATTCAATGGCTGATTTACCGAATTCAAGTATAAGATATTAACTATTACTATTGCTATTACACACCTATTTTCGATGATTCTATAGCGAATATCTGTATAAAAGATCCTTAAAAATAATACTATTAATATGATAATCATAGGCATACTTATTAGATAAAGGAGTCCTAACTCCTTTATCGGCATAAGATCTGATAACTTTACTTATCAACTGTTCCCTTTATATTACTCGACAAGGAACTAAACTTATCTGTAATTGCAGTAATGAATGAATCCTTACCACTTCCAAACACTGCCAATAGCATTGCGCTAATGGCAACTGCAATAACGGCATATTCAATAGCGGTCACGCCGTCTTCTTTGCTAAGATGCGCCTTAATTTTTTTGATATTATCATTGGCATAGTTTTGTCCATGCACAATTCCATACATAATAGTATCTTTCATTAGTTTTCCTTATCCAATTTAAGAGTTAAAGATTGGTTACATTAGTTAAAAAATAATCAGAGTCGACTATTCAAAAGCCACTTGCGCGATAGATACTACTTTATTATCTTTTTTATACAAGATACAATTAATTTTTAAAAAAATGTCAGATCCTATTAAATATTCAATTAACAATAAATATTAAGTAAATCATTTTATCTACTAAAAATAATGAGCTTAACCACTTAAATAAGATGCTAAAAACGGTAATTATTAGACCATAGAAATTTTTTATTCTTTTTTACAATCAAAGATATATAATTATTTTAATAGTAGAGGGCCATGTGAAAAAGGTTAAAGGAATAGCGAAAGTAGAGATAATTAATGATATTATTTCTATGATTATACAGGGAAACCTTAACGAAGGGGATTTCTTACCTTCCATTCGGATCATGAGTTTACGATATCATGTATCGCGAGGGACAATACTCGTCGTCTATAAGCACTTGGAATCGATAGGCTATATTCAGGGTTTCGAACGCAGTGGATATGTCGTTCTTAAACAAACAAAATCCCCAACCGCTTCGTCACAACAGGTTAACGATCCAGCTACTATTGACTATATATCCTCTCCAACCCCTGATCCGCTTACTCAGTTAATAGAGAGAAAACCTTGTCGACTGCCTATGCATTTTGTTAGACGCTGGTTAGTGAATTACGAGAAAAACCATTTACAGCGCGCGACCCTTAGGGCATCTTCACCAATAACTCGCTTTCTCAAGCTCTCACGCTGCTTAGAGATCGGTGAAAATTCGATACTCCTTTTCCCCGGTATCCAAGAAGCATTAACTCTTATCGCTCTATTTCTTAAACAACAGCATGATCGAAATATCATCCTCCTTGAGGCTCCCTGCTCTTGGGAAGTAAGGGAGTTGTTTGTTCAATATGGGTTCGACATTATTGACATCTCTACCGACCAGCAGGGTTTAAAAGTGGAAGAGTTACCGAACGTCCGCTGTGCAACACTACTTTGTATGCCCACCTTGCACTTTCCGACAGCCACACGCCTTAGTGAACAACGTAGAGAGCGGCTTTATCACTGGGCCATAAAAAACCAAGCAATTATCATTGAAGATGACCGTTATGCAATGTTAAGTTTTGGGAAAAACAGCCCACAACCCTTATTCAGTACTTACACCGATATTCCCATTTTTTATCTCACTCACCTGTTTGAATTAGTGGGAACAACTTACAATCTCGCTACACTGCTAATCCCCAAAAAATTCGTTCAGTCGTTGCGCATCACGCATCGTACGATGGTCAGCACTTATCCCCCTGCAAGCTTCGAGATTGTTGAAGCCTTTCTCGCCTCATCTTATTTTATGAAATATCTGACCCTTCTAATTGAAGAGCGTCAACAGAAAGCAGCCTTAGCGCGTAAGATCTGTGTTGAACGTTTTGGTTTTCTCAACCTCAACTTTATTGATGAATCAGGTTTTTGCTCATTTACTGCACGACCTAAAGACATTCCGGAATCACTTATTGATACTCTCTTTTACCCTATTCTTACCCTTCGCCCAGATCCAGATACTAAGCTTCTTTTTCTTTTCCCGTATGCATTATTCAGCTTTTCTGAACTCGATAAGGTGGCTGAACAGCCACAGTCCTGAAAGCTCTGGATAGCCAAAAAAAAGCCCTCATTATTGAGGGCTTCGTCATTTATTTGAGTAGATTACGCTTGGCCTTTCACTTCTTTCAGACCGTTAAACGCCGCTTTTCCACCCAGAGCTTCTTCAATACGGATCAGCTGGTTGTACTTAGCAACACGGTCAGAACGGCTCATAGAACCGGTTTTGATTTGGCCTGCTGCGGTACCCACTGCTAAGTCTGCGATGGTTGCATCTTCAGTCTCGCCTGAACGGTGAGAGATGACTGCCGTGTATCCTGCATCTTTCGCCATTTTGATTGCCGCTAACGTTTCGGTCAGAGAACCAATTTGGTTGAATTTGATTAGGATTGAGTTAGCGATACCTTTTTCAATCCCTTCTTTAAGGATTTTGGTATTGGTAACGAACAGATCATCACCGACTAATTGAATTTTGTCGCCCAGAACTTTGGTTTGGTAAGCGAAGCCGTCCCAGTCGGACTCATCCAAACCGTCTTCGATTGAAACGATTGGATATTGCTTGGTCAGCTCTTCTAAGTAGTGAGTGAACTCTTGAGAGGTAAAGGTTTTGCCTTCGCCTTTCAGCTCGTAGTTACCTGTCTCTTTGTTATAGAATTCAGACGCCGCACAGTCCATTGCTAAGGTAACGTCTTTACCTAATTCGTAGCCTGCCGCTTTAACAGCTTCAGCAATTGCCGCTAAAGCATCAGCGTTAGATCCCAGGTTTGGCGCGTAGCCACCTTCGTCACCCACTGCAGTGTTCATACCTTTAGCTTTTAATACTTTAGCTAAGTGGTGGAAAATCTCTGAGCCCATACGTACGGCTTCTTTCAAGCTTGATGCGCCAACAGGTTGCACCATGAATTCTTGAATATCGACGTTGTTATCAGCGTGCTCACCACCGTTGATGATGTTCATCATAGGTAATGGCATAGAGAATTTGCCAGGGGTACCGTTAAGCTCAGCAATGTGCTCGTAAAGAGGTTGACCTTTTGAGGCAGCCGCCGCTTTAGCCGCAGCGAGAGAAACAGCTAAAATGGCATTAGCACCGAATTTTGATTTATTTTCAGTACCGTCTAACTCGATCATGATGTTATCGATGTTAGCTTGGTCTTTAGCATCTTTACCTGTTAACGCATCAGCGATAGGACCATTAACTGCTGCAACCGCTTTGGTCACACCTTTGCCCAGAAAACGTGATTTATCACCGTCACGTAATTCCAGCGCTTCACGGGAACCTGTCGACGCGCCTGATGGCGCAGCCGCTAAACCTACGAAACCGCCTTCTAAATGCACTTCTGCTTCAACAGTCGGATTGCCACGCGAATCAATAATTTCACGACCGATGATTTTTACGATTTTGGACATGCGTTGTTCCTCAGTACTAGTTAAGCTAACGTTCTTAAATCTAAGACACACAGCCAGTGAAAGGTTCACTGGCTGCACCAAAAAGCTTACTTATCCAACCGCTTTTGAAAATCTACTGCGGCACCCACAAATCCTGAAAACAGTGGGTGTCCATCGCGTGGTGTTGAGGTAAATTCTGGGTGGAATTGACACGCAACAAACCAAGGATGGTTAGGGTTTTCAATAATTTCGACCAACTGATCGTCGCCGGAGCGACCCGCGATGCGTAAGCCCGCTTGTTCGATTGGCTTCAATAAGAAATTGTTGACTTCGTAACGATGGCGATGACGCTCAACGATAGTACTCGAACCGTAAAGTTTACGAACGATGCTGTCGTCGCTGAGCTGACAAGGTTGGCTTCCCAAACGCATGGTGCCGCCCAGGTCACTTTTCTCATCACGAACTTCTAGGTTACCGTCTTCATCGCGCCATTCCGTAATCAGTGCAACAACTGGTGATTGACAGTTAGCATCGAACTCGGTGGAGTTTGCGCCCGCCATACCCGCTACATTACGTGCAAATTCAATCAGCGCAATTTGCATCCCTAGACAAATGCCTAAGTATGGAATTTTATTTTCGCGAGCGTATTGAGCGGTCATGATTTTACCTTCAATACCGCGTGAACCGAAGCCGCCAGGAATCAGGATCGCATCCAGGTCCTTCAGAACCTCAATCCCTCGTGTTTCAACATCTTGCGAATCAATCAATTTAATATTGACGGTAACACGGTTTTTAAGGCCTGCATGTTTTAAGGCTTCAATAACAGATTTGTAAGCGTCTGGCAGTTCAATGTACTTGCCTACCATCCCGATAGTGACTTCACCACCTGGATTCGCTTCTTCGTAAATTACTTGTTCCCACTCGGAAAGGTCAGCGACCGGTGGGTTAAGGTTAAAACGCTTACAGATGTAATCGTCCAGTCCTTGTGATTTTAACATCCCAGGGATTTTATAGATTGAATCTACATCTTTAAGTGAAATAACCGCTTTTTCTGGGACGTTACAGAACAATGCAATTTTGGCCCGCTCATTAGCTGGCACTGCGCGATCGGAACGACAAATCAGCATATCTGGCTGAATACCGATAGAGAGCAGCTCTTTTACTGAGTGCTGAGTTGGCTTGGTTTTGACTTCACCCGCCGCTGCCATGTAAGGCACCAGGGTCAAGTGCATGTAAAGCGTGTGCTCACGCCCTACGTCTACCGCCATTTGACGAATAGCCTCTAAGAAAGGCAGCGATTCGATATCCCCAACCGTTCCGCCAATTTCGACCAATACGACATCGTGACCTTCGCCGCCTTCGATGATACGCTCTTTAATCGCATTAGTGATATGAGGAATGACTTGGATGGTTGCGCCCAAATAATCGCCACGACGTTCTTTTCTCAGTACTTCAGAGTAGATGCGTCCAGTCGTAAAGTTGTTACGACGGCTCATGCGGGTACGAATAAAACGCTCGTAGTGACCTAAGTCGAGATCTGTTTCGGCACCATCGTCCGTGACGAATACTTCACCATGTTGAGTAGGGCTCATCGTCCCAGGATCGACGTTGATATAGGGGTCAAGCTTCATAATGGTCACTTTAAGACCACGAGCTTCAAGAATGGCTGCCAGAGAGGCTGCGGCAATGCCTTTACCCAGAGAGGAAACGACCCCGCCGGTCACAAAAATATAGTTAGTTGTCATGCAGAACCTGAAGGTTTAGGTTTAAAGACGGTGGATGCACCAGGACGGGAAAGCAGTATACCCGAAACTCTATGGTGTCACAATTGCTCATTCACCCTCCTTCGCTGTTCGACTTACAATGATGATACCTAATCTGCCACGCCTCTCTATTGATTTCAATCAGCAATCAATCCTCTAGCCAACGATCCCTTTTTTTCATCTTGCTTGACCTGCTGCCAAGCCGACTCCATCTGTTCAAAAGTCGCCTGATCAAGCGACAGGCCTTGCTCGTTCACTTTCTGCTCGACCTGTCGAAAACGGCGTTCAAATTTTATATTAGCTTTATGCAGGGCTGTTTCGGCCCGCGCGCCCAAATGACGGGTAAGATTAACCGTGGCAAAAAGCAGATCGCCCAACTCTTCTTCGAGGCGTTCTGGATTGCGGTCGATCATCATCGCTTCTTCCATCACTTCATCGAGTTCCTCTTTAACCTTATCCACCACCGGGCCAAGGGTATCCCAATCAAAACCGACCGTCTGGCAACGTTGCTGGATTTTGTCTGCGCGAAGTAATGCTGGCATGGCGTGAGGAATATCATCGAGTAGCGAGTGTTGGCTTTTCGCTTGTCGCTCTTGCTGTTTGATCTGCTCCCAGCCCTGCGTAGAGGGGGCATCAGTAAACACATCCGGATGGCGGCGGATCAGTTTTTGGGTAATCGCTTGGCAAATATCATCAAAAGTAAAACGCCCTTGTTCCGAAGCCATCTGCGCATAAAATACGATTTGATAAAGCAGATCCCCAAGCTCTTGTTGTAAGTCGGTGAAGTCCTGACGAGCAATCGCATCCAATACCTCATAACACTCTTCTAAAGTGTAAGGGGCAATAGTGTCAAAAGTCTGCTGCTTGTCCCACTCACAACCTTGCTCAGGATCACGCAAGCGCTGCATCACTGACAATAATTGCGACAATGATGAATCACTCATAAAAAAACCTCTTAATAAGAAAAAACCACTCCTAAGAGTGGTTTATAGAAAATTTAATGAAGCCGCTTGGCATCAATGACATCTGGAATTTGGTTTAATCGGGAGATCACTCTCCCTAAAACCTGCTGATTGTAGATTTCGATTTCCATGTCGATAGTCGCGAGCTGTTTACGCGTATCGCTATGGCTTGACACACCTAGCACGTTCACTTTCTCATTGGCCAAAATAGTCGTGATATCGCGCAGTAATCCGCTGCGGTCATTCGCCACCACTCGCACCACTAAGGTGTAGCCACTGGAATAGTTCTCGCCCCACACCGCATCAACAATTCTTTCTGGCGCATGATTAATCAATTCCGCAAGCTGCTCGCAGTCGGCACGGTGAATAGAAATCCCCCTGCCTTGAGTAATAAATCCGGTGATATCATCGCCCGGTATCGGCTGACAGCAACGGGCAATATGATGCATCAGGTTACCTACCCCTTCCACCACAATACGGCCACTGTCTTTTCGCGGGGATTGGTTATTTGCCGATTTCTGCGTGAGCTGCTCTAACGCTTTCTGGTCTTCCTCTTCTGCACTCGGTTTATAAACCTTGGCTTGTAGGAAGTTGACCATCTGATTTTGACGGATATCGCCGCCACCAATCGCCGCTAAAATCTCCTCCATAGAGGTCATGTTATAGCGAGGAAGCAGGTATTTTTCCGCATCTTTCCAACTGATATCCAGCTGATTTAATTCATTATCGAGAATTTGCTTACCGGCGAGAATGTTCTTATCGCGATCTTGCTTTTTAAACCAAGCGTGTACTTTTGCCCGTCCACGACTGGTTGTAATGTAACCTAGATGCGGATTTAGCCAATCTCGACTTGGGTTAGGTTGCTTTTGGGTGATCACTTCAACTTGGTCACCCATCTGTAGGTGGTAAGTGAAGGGAACAATTCGGCCACTGATTTTCGCACCAATACAACGATGCCCGATATCACTGTGAATATGGTAAGCGAAATCGAGTGGTGTGGAGCCTGCAGGCAGGTCAATCACGTCACCCTTAGGCGTATAAACGTAAACTCTGTCGTCAAAGACTTGGCTCCGGACCTCTTCCAGCATTTCGCCACTGTCCGCCATCTCTTCTTGCCAAGCAATCAACTTACGTAGCCATGCAATGCGTCCCTCATGGCCCGCCGCCCCTCTTCCTGCTGGCGTTGTACTGCCTTCTTTATATTTCCAGTGCGCCGCAACCCCTAACTCAGCATCTTCATGCATCTGTTTGGTCCGAATCTGCACTTCAACCGTTTGGCCCTTTGGTCCTAACACCACCGTATGGATGGATTGGTAACCATTAGGCTTAGGGTTCGCTACGTAATCATCAAATTCGTTCGGCAAATGACGGAAGAGCGTGTGCACAATACCGAGGGCACCATAACAATCTTGCAGGCGTTCTGCGACTATCCGTACCGCCCTGACATCAAATAACTCATCAAAAGCCAGTGACTTTTTCTGCATTTTCCGCCAGATACTATAGATATGCTTAGGTCGGCCATAGACCTCTGCACGAACCCCTTCTTTGCTCATCATATCGCGGATTTGTGTAACGAAATTATCAATATACATTTCGCGATCAATCCGCCGCTCGTGGAGCAAGCTAGCAATTCGTTTGTACTCTTCAGGATGCAGGTAACGGAAACAGTAGTCTTCAAGCTCCCATTTTAATTGACCAATCCCTAAGCGGTTAGCGAGAGGCGCATAGATATTAGTGCTCTCTTTTGCCGCTAACACTCTTTCGTCTTCCGGCGCGTCTTTCATTTCGCGTAAGTAGGCGATGCGCTCGGCAAGTTTGATCACCACACAACGGAAATCTTCGACCATCGCCAGTAGCATACGGCGGATGTTATCCACCTGCTCAGAGGCCATGGAGTCATTTTGAATAGCTTTAAGCTGGCGAATAGCATCCATATCCAACACGCCATTTACCAAGGATAGGATGCTACTCCCATAAGAATCTTTAATCTGCTCAGCATCAAGCACGCCAGCATTGGCTAAGGGGAAAATCAGCGCGGCGCATAAGGTGTCACAATCCATGCTCAGCATTGTCAAGATTTCAACCATCTCGATACCACGACTCAGCAGAATTGGCTGCGATGGGTGATCGAGGGTTTTTTCCTGACAGTAGCGCCAACAGGCGGTTAAGGTTTTACCTGTTGGTTCAGAGATATTATGTAGACTCTCAATCCATTGTTCGGCCGCGAATTCTCCGGCCGGATTGAGGTGCGCGCTTCTTACTGCAACCATGATGTCTCCCGCATAACTATAGGCTTAATGCTTAACGACGTTCAAACAACACCATCGACTCAAGATGTTCAGTGTGTGGAAACATATCTAGCATCGTCACTTTTACCACTCGGTATCCTTGCTGACCGGCAATTTGGCTATCCCGTGCCAAGGTAGCGGGATTACAAGAGATGTAGACAATACACTCCGGTTGTAACGCACACACATAAGGCATGACCTCCGCCGCGCCAGCACGGGCAGGATCCAATAAGACTTTAGTGAAGCCTTGTTTGGCCCAAGGTTGCTGCGAGACATCTTGCTCTAAATTGTGTTGGTAAAAGGCAGCATTGGTAATGTTATTTCGCTGAGCATTGTACTCCGCCTTAGCAACTAATTCTGCTAAACCCTCAACACCTGTGACTGAACTCGCGAATCTTGCTAAAGGGAGCGTAAAGTTTCCCACTCCGCAAAAAAGGTCAAGAATACGATCAGTCGGTTTGATATCTAACCATTTTATAGCGTTATCAATCATTTGTTGATTAATTTTCGCATTAACCTGGATAAATCCCTGGGGATTAAAATATAAATTTATCTGATTAATACCATACCACGGCATTTCCCCCCTCAGCAGAGTTTGTTGCTGTCCATCTGCTAAGAAAAGTGAAACAGAATGATTATGCGAAAACTGTTCCAAGTTTTTGATATCTTTTGACGAGAGCGGACGTAGGTGCCTGAGTACCATCGTAACAGTGCTATTATCCGCAGCCACCAGCTCGACATGTCCCAAGTGGGTAGCCGACTCAAGTTGAGACAAGCAACGGTGTAACGGAGTGAGTAATGCATTGAGGCGTTGCACTAAAACAGGACAGTCCTGAACTGAAACAATCTCATTGCTTTTCTTACGCCTGAACCCCATGATCAGTTTACCCGTATTATCAACGCGTAAACTCAGTCGGGTTCGGCGGCGATAGTGCCAACTCTCTGCACTGATCACATCATCGATTTTCTCCACCCCCACCGGTTTAAGTAACCGTGCTAAGGCAGAGGCTTTAGACCTTTGCTGCAGAGATTCACTGATATGCTGCTGTTGGCAGCCACCGCATGTCGAATAAATGGGGCAGCGAGGCTCTTGTCGCTCCGGACTTACGCTAGACAAGGTCACCAACTTGGCGCGCATGTAGTGGCGTTTATCCTCGATGACCTCTACCTTACCCACTTCTCCCGGAAGCATGCCTTCAACGAAGCAAGCTTTACCTTGGTGATGACCAACGCCTTGCCCGAATTGATCGAGCCCATCCACTGACAGCGGGAAGGTTTTACGGACCGGTGTTGTTTTTTTTGCTTTATAAAATTGCACCATAGCAATGGCATCCCACAGGTAAAAAAAGTCTTATACGTGCTAGTTAATCCCGTTAAGGGATTAACCTGTCCAACCGAACTGTTGCAACATTCGTTGCCAGGTTTCGTCCATCCCTGCTTCCAAGGTAATAGGCTGCTCGGTGAAAGGATGAACAAAAGAAAGTGCTGAGGCATGTAACATCAATCTCTGGCAGCCAAAATGTTCAGCGGCACCGCGGTTTTGTTTCAAATCACCGTGCGCAGTATCGCCGATAATCGGATGGCGAAGATGAGACATGTGCCGACGAAGCTGGTGCTTGCGTCCCGTTTTAGGGGCTAACTCCACCCAGCTGTAGCGACAGCATTCATACCGCCCGATCGGATAGGGCATCTCCACCTGTGCGAGGGTTTTATAATGGGTTATCGCCGACTGTGTAACCGGTTCACCCGTGGCAAACTTATCAGCAATCTTGTCATGCTCCTCTCGTAAGGGGTAATCTACCATCCCTTCCCCTTCGATCCAGCCTCGAACGATCGCATGATAGGTTTTGCTCATCTTATGCTGCTCAAAAAGCTGAGATAGCTCGCGCCCAGCCTCACTAGACAGGCCAAATACCAGCACGCCGGAAGTCGGTCTATCTAGGCGATGTACGGTAAAGACATGCTGACCAATTTGGTCGCGTAAGGTTTGCATAACAAACTGTGTTTCGTGACGCGCTAACCAACTGCGGTGCACCAACATATTGGCCGGTTTATTGACGGCAATGATCCATTCGTCTTGATAAATAATCTCAAGCACAGCTAACCCTAGAACTCAGCAGGATACGTATTTTAGCTGCCCAGCACATGTCACACCCGAGTGACGGCAAACCCATCATTTTACGTCTTAGAGGCGATATTCTTGGTGTAAGAGATGAAACAGGCTAAAACGTATACCCAATAGATGATTAATAATAAGCGATCATATCATGTTCGTCGTGATAAACGAAAAAAAGGGAGTACCGAAAAACCGGTACTCCCTAATTTAATGCGGTATCCTGCCGCTGTCTGCATCCTGCTAATTCATAGGATTCGACAATCCAGAAGGATGTGTCTTCCTGACTACATAATCCTATGAATTCAGCTACATTTCCTTTGTAGCTTATCCTTCTGCAGAAGATTCCCTAATGTTCAGAAAATAGTTCATCATCCTAATCAACTATTCCCAAGCTTTACGCACTGTAAAGCGGTTCCATCCTTGGGCCCATCCTTAGAACTTATTTACATCCTTCTGACCCGTCTATTTTCTCAAAGTTATGGCGATAAACAACCAGATTATTTCACTACGTTTCCTAATAATCTTTGATTATTGATTGTTAAAAACTTAACCAATTGATTCGAAATATATTTCATAAATGATTTTTTTGATTATTTGTGTTGTTTTGTGATCAACGTCAACCTTATGAGAGTAATCTCATTTACTTATTTCAGAATAAAATCAAATTTCAGGCCGTAATGTTTGTAGGAAATCGCCTAGTGAAGGCGCGAGCACCTTCACTTGCTTTTTACCGAGAGTTTCAAGAATAACGTTACCATTGAGGTTATCGACAGCAATAATTGTCGAGTCATCATCGGTGGTCGCAATAAACAACGTTGGGCTGTGCTTTAGGCGGCGCTTCATCACCAAATGCCCGACAAGGTTTTGTTGCAGCAGCGTGAAATCCTCTCCATTCCAACTCTGTAACAACGTAAGTGATGTCCCTTCAAAGGAGGCGGGCATTTCTGCAGCAAATTGAGTCGTATAAAAAGCCACCACTGAAGGCTGCACAATTAAATCAACGCCTTTAGACACAGCATCCAAATTTTTCGGTAAGGTAAAAGGCTGAGGTTGCCAAGTGATACCGTTTTCATTGGTTGCGATTAAACAAGGAGAATCGACGCCAATAAGCTGATCATTTTGCGGGGCAGTTTGGCGCTCCTGTTGCCAGTGCTGGCAATAACGCTGAGTAAATTCGCTAAGTTGTTGAGCGGTCTGATCTAACATTCTATTTATTACTCTGAATCAGTTACAATTCTTCCATCATCCATTTACTTGGGCACAGATGCAATGGCCGACTACGAAAACCATCCTACCTTATCAGAGCTAACGTTAGGGAAATCGACCGCTTATATTTCCGATTATCAACCGAGTCTTTTGCAAGCCGTACCGAGGAGCTTGAATCGCGATAGCTTACAGCTTGAAGGCGCACAACTTCCCTTTCATGGTGAGGATTTCTGGACGCTTTACGAACTCTCTTGGCTAAATGAGAATGGAATTCCTCAAGTCGCTATCGGCGATGTTGCGCTGCCTGCCTCAAGCAAGAATCTGATTGAATCCAAAAGTTTTAAGCTCTATCTGAACAGTTTCAATCAAACGCGTTTCAGTGATTGGCACAGCGTCGAGCAGACCTTAGTTCGTGACCTCAGTGAGTGCGCTCAGGGGGAGGTGCGTGTCACTTTACACCGCCTAAGCGATTTCGCCGCACAACCGATTGATGACTTCGCTGGAGCAGTGATCGATGAGCAGGCCATTACCGTCGACGACTATCAATTCAACCGTGACTACCTGCGCGATGCGGCTCACGGTGAATGGGTCGAAGAAACCTTGGTCAGTCATTTATTAAAATCTAACTGCCTGATTACCCAGCAACCGGATTGGGGATCGGTCATGATCCACTATAAGGGTAAGAAGATCGACCGCGAAGCGTTATTACGCTATCTCCTCTCCTTCCGCCAGCACAATGAATTTCATGAGCAATGTGTAGAACGGATCTATATGGACATTATGGCACTCTGCGAGCCAGAAGCCTTAACGGTCTATGCCCGTTATACGCGCCGAGGCGGTCTAGATATTAATCCATGGCGGACAAATCAGCACTTTAGCCCACATAACCGCCGTCTAGCGCGACAATAATGACGCTATACTAAAAAGGAAGTGATGACCTTAAACATCACGCCGTAGTCTGGACGTCACACACAGAAAGTGGAGGACCGTTACAGCCACTTTCTGGATAAATACTAAGGAGCTCACTTGATAACACATGTTAGTCCGTTAGGAGCGATGGATCTGCTGTCGCAGCTTGAAGTCGATATGCTTAAAGATACGGCGAGCAGCGATCTCTACCAGCTGTTTCGGAACTGTTCATTAGCCGTCCTCAATACCGGCAGCCAGACCGACAGCAGTGAAGCCATTCTTTCACTTTACAAAGATTTTGAAATAAATGTGTTGCGTCGTGAGCGTGGCGTTAAACTCGAATTAATTAACCCGCCGCAAGCTGCCTTCGTCGATGGCCAGATTATCCGTTCGCTACAAGCGAACCTCTTCGCGGTGTTGCGAGATATTGTTTTCGTTACCGCCCAACTGAATACCGATAAGCGCGTCAAACAACACGCTCCCACCGATTCGGTCTATATCACTAATATGGTGTTCTCACTGCTGCGTAATGCTCGGGCATTACATGTTGGTGAGCTACCTAATATGGTGGTGTGCTGGGGGGGACACTCTATCAACCCTATTGAGTACCAATATTGTCGCGAGGTTGGCAAACAGTTAGGCCTTCGTGAACTGAACGTTTGTACTGGTTGCGGACCCGGCGCGATGGAAGCACCAATGAAAGGCGCAGCAGTAGGCCATGCTCAGCAACGCTACCACGATAGCCGCTTTATTGGCATGACCGAGCCTTCGATTATTGCCGCAGAGCCACCTAATCCGCTGGTTAATGAGCTGATTATTATGCCGGATATTGAGAAACGGCTCGAAGCCTTTGTCCGAATCGCCCACGGAATCATTATTTTCCCTGGGGGGGTCGGGACTGCCGAGGAACTGCTTTATCTATTAGGCATCATGATGCATCCGGATAATCAGGAACAGGTACTGCCTTTAGTGCTGACTGGACCGAAAGAGAGTGAAGCGTACTTCACTATGCTTGACGAGTTTATCCGCCAGACGCTTGGTGAAGCGGCAACCCAGCATTACCGTATTATTATTGGTGATGCCGCAGAAGTGGCACGGGTGATGAAAGAAGCGATGCCAGCGGTTAAACAATACCGACGCGATACCGGCGATGCATACAGTTTCAACTGGTCATTACATATCGATAGCGAACTGCAACATCCGTTCTACCCGTCGCATGAAAATATGGCCAGTCTTAAGCTGTTTAAAGAGCAGCCGGTAGAGAAACTCGCCGCAGACTTACGCCGAATGTTTTCTGGGATCGTCGCCGGTAACGTCAAAGAAGTCGGCATACGTGAAATTGCTGAACATGGGCCTTACTTAATCCATGGTGACCGTGACATTATGGCGAGAATGGACGAAATGCTACAAGGTTTCGTTGCCCAACAACGGATGAAATTACCCGGCAGTGCTTACGTTCCTTGCTATAAAATTATCCGCTAACTCAAAAAACTGTGCCGACTCGGCGCAGTTTTAGAGAGAAAGATACTGATGACCAACCACTTACTTATTATCGATGCGCTGAACTTGATTCGTCGTATCCATGCCGTACAAGGTAGCAACTGCCTAACGGGGTGTGTTTCCGCAGCGAAACAGCTCCTCCACCATAGCCAGCCGACACACGTGGTCGCCGTTTTCGATCATCCTCAGCGTAAAAGTGGTTGGCGACATCAACTCTATCCGGAGTATAAATCGGGACGTAACGCGATGCCGGAAGACCTCGCCTTACAACTGCCTGCTATCGAAAAAACGTTTGCTGAATTAGGGATTACGAGTTGGGCCTCGCCAGAGGAAGAAGCTGACGACCTCGCTGCGACGTTAGCGGTAAAAATACGCCAAGCAGGCCATCAGGTGACGCTCGTTTCGACAGATAAAGGCTACTGCCAGCTACTTTCAGCCCAAATACAAATTCGTGATTACTTCCAGAAGCGCTGGTTAGATGTGCCCTTTATCGCCCATGAGTATGGGGTGCAAGCCGCACAGCTCACAGATTATTGGGGATTATGCGGCATATCGAGCAGCAAAATCCCCGGCGTACCTGGAATTGGCTCTAAAAGCGCTCAAACCTTGATTAGTCAGTACGGCTGTTTAGAACAGATCTACCAGCACCTTGATAAAATACCGGCTAAGTGGCAAACCAAGCTGATTCAGGGACGGGAGAGTGCGTTTATCAGTCGTCAATTAGCAGAACTTAGGACCGATTTGACATTAAGCGGTAACTTACGCCAGCTACGCTACTCCCCCAACGGATATTAACGCTCGTCTAATCGTCCAGCCCAAGCACTCCAAATGCGTCGGACGTGGACGGTGATTTCCTCGCGATCATGGTACAGATGTCGGGCGCGAATTTGGACATTAATCCCTTGCTCGGACAACGAACTTTCCATCATCGATAAGATTTGCGTGACCTCTTCGTAACGCTTTTTCATCGGTAACTTGAGGTTAAAGATCGCCTCGCGACACCAACCATTGGCGATCCAACGCATCATTAAATGTGCAACCTTAATCGGTTTTTCAACCATATCGCAGACTAACCAGCTGATATTATTGCGAGGCGGTTGGAAGCGAAAGCCATCTTCTTGTAGATGGGTGACCTGCCCAGTCTCCATCAGTGAGGGGGCCATTGGGCCATTATCGACGGCGAAGACCATCATTGAGCGCTTGACTAACTGGTAGGTCCAGCCGCCTGGGCAAGCCCCCAAATCCACGGCATACATACCGCTGGCGAGACGATCATCCCACTCGTCGGCTGGAACAAAAACGTGGAAAGCTTCTTCCAATTTTAACGTTGACCGGCTCGGCGCATCGGAAGGGAAACGCAAACGAGGGATCCCCATGAATAGCGGAGAGTTATTATTGGAGTAAGAGTACCCCACGTAACAAGTTCCCGGCGCAATAAAGACGACATGCACGACGGGACGTTTAGTGCTTTCATAATTAAGCAGCAAATTCTCTTGGCGCAGTGCGGCACGTAGCGGTACGGTGAACTTACGGCAGAATTTAAGTAATTCCTTCGCCTCGTTAGTATCCGGAACTTCGACTCGTAACTCTCCGGCTTTTTCCACCACACCCGTGAGCATGCCGACAATAGGGGTAATTCTATCTTCGGGTGGCAAGTTTTTAAGTAACTCCCCGACCACACACATCTGACGGGCGAAAATAAGCGTTTCAAACGCCAGTTCACGAATTAGCCGATCGGCATCTTCGTATTGGTAACACTCGTATAAAACGTATCCCGAGTTATCTTTTACCCGCGCAAAACCGAATACATTCAGCTCGGTGGCTCTGGCAGTGATTTCCGCCGCACACTCTTTTTCAAACCCTTGTCGGCAATACAGTAAAACTTTATTCATGGCGACTCGCCCTATTTCTCAGACGCAGTGCGCCAATTAACATCAATAACCAGCCAATTAGGAAGAAAAGTCCACCAATCGGCGTAACAAAAACTAAAAAACGTAGGTGCGATAGCGCTAAGCTGTAGAGACTGCCACTAAATAGCACTACACCTAAGGCCATACTGGCCGCACTCCAATAAAACCAAATATTACGCCGGCTCTGCATCGCGCATCCTAATCCAAGGATCGCCAAAGTGTGCCACGCTTGATATTGCAACCCGGTATGGATCCACGCTAGCTGTTCACTGCCGAGTAGATGACTCAATACATGGGCGCCAAATGCGCCGAAGGCCACCAGCAGAAAGCCGCTAATGGCGACAAAAATATAGATCGTTCGACTACTCATTATTATCCCTCATTGTGCTGGTCCGTGTAGAGCATCAAGCTACGATACTGTCTTGTTCACGTGCAGCGGTGTCAATAATCCATTGTCGAAAGGCGGCTATTTTACCGAGTTCTGCTTGGCTGTCATGGTAAACCAGATAAAAAGCGTTTTTACTGGAGAGGACTTCGTTAAAGGGACAGACCAAACGCCCCGAGCTGAGCTCGCTTTGTACCATCACGTTATTGGCCAGCGCGATCCCTTGGCCATGAATAGCAGCCTGTAACACCATCGCACTATGGCTAAAAATAGGGCCTTGTTGCACGTTGATATGGGGTAAACCCACCTGCCTTACCCAACTTTGCCAATCTCGCCGTGAGGCATCATGCAGTAGCGTAACATGTTCTAAATCTGCGGGGGATTGTAACGGACGCTCGCCAGTAAGCAACACGGGAGAGCATACGGGTAATAAATATTCTGCGTAAAGCTTCTCAACGCGTAGGCCCGGCCAGTTACCCCTGCCATAAAAAATAGCGATATCGACATCATCTGCCAGCTTATCCTCCTCCCGATCGACCGCTTGTATCCGCACATCAATTCCAGGATGTTGTTGATTAAAGCTGGTTAATCGGGGCACCAACCACTGAATTGCAAAGCTGGGCAATAGACTTACCGTTAGCGCCCCTTTCGCACTCCGCGCTTGTAATTTACGTGTCGCATCATTAAGTGCCGAGAAAATTTCTTTAATGTCGAGATAGTAACTTTGCCCTTCTTCCGTTAATAGCAGCGATCGATTACGCCGACGGAACAGTTTTAATCCGAGGAAATCCTCTAACGCTTTGATTTGATGACTGACTGCTGCTTGCGTGACGAATAACTCTTCGGCCGCACGCGTAAAACTAAGGTGTCGTGCCGCGGCATCAAACACTTTAAGCGCATTGAGGGGAGGAAGACGTTTTGACATAGCTTATAGGGACTCATTAATCGATAGCGACAACTCATCGCAGCATTAGTTTTTATAATGTGAAGCATTATAAATTGTCCATTGAGTAACTTCCACTAAATACCTATAGTTGCGCCCACTTCCGAAGGTGGTATTGCGACAAGCTTAACAGCTTATCGAAAGACGCTTAGGTGGTGATGTTGTGTTTGCATTTGACTTGGAAGGTTCGAGTCCACTATTTCCTGTGATATACACCCTGTCTGTCCATAGTATATTGTTTATAACACCGCTTAGGCGGTGTTTTTTTTTGGCTATGAAACAGACTACGTCGGCGATAACGACAAAGGCGATACGATCGCATACCAATCGTTTGCGTGGCTAATCGATAGATTTAATTCATGCTAAAAGAGATAATGCGGGGGACGGCTGGCAGCGAATGCCACCAGCCTTAAAACGGGATTATTGACCGACTTCAGTCAGGTCTTTCACTTCTGAACGGTTAATCTGTTGTTTGACACCTGCGCCATCTTTATAAAGAATAAGACCAGTATCTTCATCCACCGAAGGTTTACCTTGGGTGACAATAGTCTGTCCGTCATTGGTATGCATAACATAATTACTCGAACACCCTGCAAGAGTAAAAGCTAAGCCTGATACAGCCAATACAGCTAAAAGATGCTTTTTCATTTATTATCTCCATATCGAATTTCTTCAGTCATTATAGAGCTGATATTTTTCAGTTCTTATACTTACCATAGGCCAAGTCATAAAAATTGCCATGGTTTTGGATCAAAAAAAGGGTTGTTACGCACAGTATGAGAAAATTCTCTCCTGATTGGTTTCGCCAGCAGTTCCCCGCACTTTACGAACCCAACTGTTATCTCGACAATGCCGCGACGAGTCTACGCCCAAAGGCATTGATTGAGGCAACACAAGCCTATTATCAAACCGGTGGAACGGTTCACCGCAGCCATTACTCGCAGGCAAAAGCGACGACCGAACGTTACGAAGCCTGTCGTCAGCAAGTCGCAGCATTAATTAACGCCGCCGATGCCAACCAAATCATCTGGACGCGCGGCAGCACGGAAGCCATTAACTTAGTGGCTCAGGCATGGTTAGTCCACCAGCTGCAACCCGGTGATGAGATCCTCGTCAGCGAAGCCGAACATCATGCCAATTTACTCCCCTGGTTGATGCTGGCAGAAAAAACGGGGACTAACGTCGTACCTTGGCCGGTAAACGCTGAGGGAGAGCTAGACATCGCGCAGCTAGCATTACAGCTTACTGCGCGTACCCGCTTAGTCGCTGTGACACAGATGTCGAATGTCACCGGCTATGTGCCACCGATGGCAGACATTATTGCGCTCGCCCATCAGGCCGGGGCGGCAGTGCTGGTGGATGGTGCACAAGGAATTGTTCATCAGACTACAGATGTACAACACTTAAATGCCGATTTTTACGTTTTTTCCGCACATAAGTTATACGGGCCAACGGGTATTGGTGTTCTTTATGCGCGCAAAGATCGTTTGGCCGAGATGCGCCCCGTACAAGGAGGTGGGAAAATGATCAGCCACGTAGATTTCAATGGTTATCGATTGCTCCCTGCCCCATGGTGTTTCGAACCGGGCACACCTAATATTGCAGGCGTGCTAGGTTTAGCCAGTGCCTTAGATTTCCACCAGACGGTCGATTGGCAAGCGGCAGAAGTCTGGACCTGCCAGCTCGCCGACCGCGCAGCAGAACGACTCGCCGCCCTGCCCGGAATAACCCTCTTTCGTGCAGCAGGCTCACCGATTATTTCATTCGTTTTTGAATCGCTACACAGTGCCGATCTCTTCACCTTAATTAGCGAATATAATGTGGCCTTACGGGTCGGTCAGCACTGCGCCCAGCCGTTAATGCAGGCGCTTGGTGTTGACGGTACCTTACGTGCGTCATTCGCGGCTTATAATACTGACGAGGATGTCGAGAAATTGGTACAAGCCGTCATCTTTGCTTATCAACTATTAACCGACGAAGAGTAAGGCAGAAATTTATGCAGCTTCCCACTCACCCTTTTGGTACGGATATCACCGTTGAAGATATCGCTGAACGATTACAAAAAAGTCCCCATTGGGAAGACCGTTACCGAGAGATTATCCGTCTGAGTCGTCAAATGCCAACGTTACCGGAAGCGTTTCGCACTACAGAGAATGAGATCTTCGGTTGTGAGAATCGCGTATGGGTGGCTTATGAGCGGACGGCACAGGGACAATTTCACTTTGTGTTCGAGAGTGAAAGTCGCATCGTAAAAGGCTTATTGGCGGTGATACTGAGTCAATGTGAGGGCGAGTCTGCTCAGGCACTGGCGGACAAAGACCTGTTAGCCGTATTTAACGATTTAGAGCTAGCCCATCATCTCTCGGCAACACGACATAGTGGCTTAGCCGCGGTCGCCAAAGCAATTAATAATGCGGCACGTGCCGCATTGGTTCGTAGTTAACTTCCCGCTTGCCGTAGCTTACGGGCAATAAACTTTTTCAACGCATGAGACACCGCCACAAAGCCAAAGGAGGCGGTAACCATGGTTACGGCGCCAAAGCCTGAGGCACAGTCCATGCGTTTTGGCCCCTCGGCGGTGGCGCGAGATTGGCATACCGATCCATCCGCTTGCGGATAACGGAGTGCTTCAGTCGAGAAGACACAGTCGATACCCAGCTTTCCCTTGCTATTTTTCACGATGGAAAAATCGCTTTTCAAGCGCTCACGTAATTTGGCTGCCAACGGATCTTGAATCGTTTTCGCCAGATCGACCACCGCAATCTGCGTAGGATCGATCTGCCCACCGGCTCCCCCTACGGTGATGACAGGGATTTTATGTCGACGACAAAATGCCAGTAAGGCGGCTTTCGGACGGATCGCATCGATAGCATCAATAACGTAATCGAAGGAGCAGTTAAGATACTCAGCCACATTTTCCGGGCTCATAAAGTCATCAATGCAGGTCACCTGACACTCTGGATTGATCTCACGTAGCCGTGCCGCCATCACCTCAATCTTCTGTTTACCCACTGTTGCTTTTAAGGCATGCAGCTGACGATTAGTGTTGGTGACGCAGACATCGTCCATATCGACCAGCGTGATATGACCAATCCCCGTTCGGGCAAGGGCTTCGGCTGCCCAAGACCCGACGCCGCCAATCCCAATCACACAGAAATGTGCATCAGGAAAAAATTGTGCAGCCTGTTGACCGTATAGCCGTGTGATACCGGAAAACCGCTGCTGCCATGCTTCTGTCATCGTTATTCAACTCTTAAGAAAAAACGCTATATCGATTATTGACTAAACACCGGGTTAGCCGAGAATACCCCCGCGCCTGGCGCAGACTTCAGAATCCATACTCGTCCATAGTGGTTATAGAATCCTGCTAAATGGGCGGCTTCTTGGCCGATACCTTGATAAATATCGAAGTGTTGGCCTTTAATCGCGCCACCGACATCCAATGCAACCATTAAGCGCATTTGATATTTACCGTTAAATTTCCCCTTTTCATTAAGCTGTGGCACTTCCGCTAACAGCACAGACCCCGGTGGGATCAATGACCGATCCGCCGCCACAGAAGCCTTGGCCACTAACGGTACCGCACTGGCTCCCCGCACGGGGGTGAAAGGTTCAGGTTTAAAGAAAACAAACGAATCATTAGTCTCGAGTAACTGACGTACTTCGGCATAAGAGTGGCTATCTGCCCAATCACGAATCGCCTGCATCGACATATCTTCGCGCTTCACTTCACCGCGGTCGATCAACTCTTTACCAATACTGTGGTAAGCCCAGCCATTCTTACCGCCATAACCGAAGAACGTGAGTGGCCGACCGTCACCATAATCGACATAGCCGCTTCCTTGAACATCCATCATAAAGTTATCGATTAAGGAGTTGCTCCAAGCGATCACATAACGGGAATCAATTGCCCCACTATAGATATCTGCGCGACTTGGCAGTTTATAGCGGCCATGTTTCGGTGGCATGCGATAAATGGGGTATTGGAATTCGCCTTGACGGGTATAGCGCGCATGGATGACCGGTGTGTAATAGCCGGTAAATTGGACGTTACCGTAATCATCCGCCCCTTCCATCTGCCATGCTTCAATACCGTAATTACGCAATTGGCGTGTATCGCCCCCTGCGTTTAACCAACTTTGAATGGCATTAAAGGTACTTTGCTGGCGCTGATACATACGCGAAGAAGCCCCTTGCACCTGCTGAACCTGAGTCACGAAGTCACCGCCGTTGACCGGTGCACCAATCGCATTAGGCTGGTTTCTGAGGGCAAATTGCGAAGTGATTTTACCATCTTTATATTGTTGGCCTCGATCCGTGGGTTTCGAAGAGCACCCCGCGAGTAACATCGCGACCAGTGAGCCAGTGACAGCTAGTTTTAATAGTGGGAATTTCATGAGTCTCTCTTATCGCTCGATGTCTGTTGGCGAAGATAACAGAGCCCCTAAAAGATTAAAACTGTAAAGCGTGATCCCCGCAAAAAATGCTTAAAAAAAGGACTATCAGAGTGATTTTACAGCAATAATTGACTTTTTTTCGGGTAATTCAAAATTTTGGCTTGCAAAGATCGGTGTAATCCGTATAGTGCGCATCCACGGACGCGGGGTGGAGCAGCCTGGTAGCTCGTCGGGCTCATAACCCGAAGGTCGTCGGTTCAAATCCGGCCCCCGCAACCAATACAATATGAAAGTCGTT